>ULVF01006697.1_pt1 | contig 24155 bp, 19 predicted proteins | sample 1959201 | NCBI WGS metagenome assembly ULVF01 (sample SAMEA4835779, study PRJEB28245) | human gut metagenome | biome: gut microbiome; material: fecal sample | place: Denmark | collected 2008 | reverse complement strand
GTACTTCATTTGAGCAGCATATCTCCCCTATATTTATCGGGTGAGCCAAGAATACTATAACACGACAGCTCTTATAGACCGGAGAATACATCTTGTCGGTGTATCATTTAGCAATTAATCAGTGCGGATAAAAAAAATCCCATCCGTCCAGTATGACAGATGGGATTTAATATTGATATGCTTTACAGTCGAAAAAATTGTCGATTGTAAGGAGAGCCTGTACTCTCCGTGGCTGTCAACCTACTGATTACTCAGCGGCGGGAGCCTCTTCCTGAGCTGCCTCTTCAGCAACGGGAGCCTCTACAGGAGCTTCCTCAGCTGCGGTCTCCTCAGTGGTGGTCTCAGCCTGCTCGGCAACTACCTTTACAGGAACCTTGATCTCAACCTCCTTGTGGAAGTGTACGGTAGCCTCGTAGTCGCCAACCTTGTGGGCATCGTGCATGGTGATGATCTTGCGGTCGATCTCGATGCCCATCTTCTTCAGCTCCTCAGCAACGGTGCCGGCATTTACAGAACCGTAGGTAGTACCCGTTGAAGACACCTTGGCGGTGATCACGAGAGCTACATCCTTCAGAGCCTCAGCACGCTTCTCTGCCTCAGCCTTGATGGCGGCGAGCTTAGCAGCCTGCTGCTTCATGTTCTCAGCCAGCTGCTTGCGTGCAGAGGGAGAAGCGATGATACCCTTACCCGTGGGGATGAGGTAGTTGCGGCCGTAACCGTTCTTTACGTTTACGATATCGTTCTTGTATCCAAGTCCGATAATATCTTCTTTCAGTATGATTTCCATTCTGCTACTCCTCCTTTAATTATTTCATCAAATCGGTAACATAAGGAAGCAGTGCGATCTGACGGGCACGCTTGATAGCCTGTGCCACACGACGCTGGTACTTCAGAGAGGTACCGGTGATGCGACGGGGAAGGATCTTACCCTGCTCGTTGAGGAACTTCTTCAAGAACTCAGCGTCCTTGTAATCGATGTACTTGATGCCACTCTTCTTGAAACGGCAATACTTCTTCTTCTTAGTGTCGATAGAAGGAGCGTTCAAGTAGCGAATTTCTGATTTCTTCTGCTCTGCCATGATTATGCCTCCTTTTTGTTTGCCCATTTAGCGCGACGCTTTACTGCGTAAGCAGCTGCATACTTGTCGAGCTTAACGACGATGTTACGAATTACTTTCTCATCGCGGCGGAAACCGGTGGTGAGCGTCTTAATTACTGAAGGCTCAGCGTTGAACTCAATCAGGAAATAGAAACCTGTTGATTTCTTGTTGATCGCATAAGCCATCTTCTTCAGTCCCCAGGCCTCTTCATTCAGAATCTCAGCACCGTTGTCGGTGAGCAGCTTCTTGAATTTAGCGACCGTTTCCTTCGTCTGATCATCAGACAAAACGGGAGTCAAAATGAAAACGGTTTCGTATTGATTCATAATACTACTTTGTTGTGAAAAATTTATTATTTTGCAAAATGCGAGTGCAAAGGTACGAAAAATTCCTCAAATAATCTATCCTTTCTTCCTTTTTCTTTTCTGTTATGCTCGTTTTTTCTTCTTTTTAACGGTCTTTGCGTGCATTGTGAGGAAGAAAATATCTATTTTTGCACCTGAAAGAAGAATATGGATTTCCGTTGGCTATTGTCATGAAGAAAATAAATTTTTCACGTCTGTACGCTCTGGTTCACCGTCTTTCGGACAGATATCTGCATTTTGTCGGTCTGCCCGCGGTCTATCTGGGGGTGTTGCTCATGGCCGTCTCCTTTATTGTCGGCTGGAGCTCGCACAACTGGATTATGGGCCTCTCTTTGATTTTTATAATTGTCGGAATTATCGGCTATGTTCTCGGAGAGAAGCAGAAAAGTAATTATTAGATTCCTGACATTTTAAAGCAGAGGTGTCCTATTACGTCATGCCTGTTTGCCTGGTCCTATGCAAAGGGAAGAGAATGGCAGCCTGGGATATAAGATGAAGTGGCGGCCATCATCTTAACGGGCCTGTCAGAAACGTGCCCACGATAAGAATGTTTATTGCTCGCTTTAAGCAAGAAAAAGGAGAACCACCAGAGCGGTGATCCTCCTTGTAACATGTCTAGCTCTTACACTTCTATGGTTTAGTCCTCATCAGGTACGATCAGCTTGTAGCCCTGGCCGTGAATGTTGATGATCTCAATTTGGTCATCGTCACGCAGGAGCTTACGGAGCTTTGTGATGTACACGTCCATGGAACGGGCGTTGAAGTAGTTGTCGTCGATCCAGATAGTACGGAGGGCATCATTACGCTTGAGAATCTCATTGGCGTGTGAGCAGAGCAGTGCGAGCAGCTCGTTCTCTTTCGTCGTCAGCTTTGTCGACTTCTCACCGATGGTGAGCACCTGCTTCTGGGTATCGAAGGTGAAGCGTCCGATCTTGTACATCGTACTTTCCTTGTTCTTCTTGCCCTTTACGCGGCGCAGGATGGCCTCGATACGCTTCACCAGTTCCTCCATGGAGAAAGGCTTGGTGATGTAGTCGTCAGCGCCCTTGTCGAAACCTTCCAGCACATCCTCTTTCTGTACACGGGCTGTAAGGAAGATGATAGGCACCTGAGAGTTGATCTGGCGGATCTCTGATGCCAGTGTGAAACCGTCCTTCTTGGGCATCATCACATCAAGCACGCAGATATCGAACTTATCTTTCTGGAACTCACGGAAACCAACCTCACCGTCGGGGCAAAGCACGGCATCGTAGTCCTTGGCAATAAGATATTCACAAAGGAGTGTTCCGAGGTTCTCATCATCCTCACAAAGCAGAATTTTAACCTTGTCTTCCATAATCTTTTCTATTTTAAATTAATAATTTATTTCTAATCTTTGATAATAGGCAGTTTGATGGTAAATGTCGTACCCTTGCCATATTCACTGTCCACCTTGATGTCACCGTTGTGCAGGTTGACCACTCGCTTGACATAGGCCAGTCCGAGGCCGAATCCCTTCACGTCGTGGACATTGCCGGTGTGCACGCGGTAGAATTTCTCGAAGATCTTCTTCAAGTCTTCCTTCTTCATTCCCAGGCCCGTATCGCGCACGCTGAGGTAGAGATGCTGGTCGTCGTTCCATGTCTTCAGATAGACATCCAACGGCTTGTCAGGCTTGCGGTATTTTACGGCGTTGTCCATCAGATTGAAGATCACATTCTGGAAATGCACCTCATCGACATAGATGGTCGATTCTATGGCTTCCACATCCACATAGACCTTTCCGCCGGTATGCTCAACGCGTAGGTCGAATGACTTGGCAATATTCTCAACCATCTCGTTCAGATCGAGACGCTTTTTCTTGAACGAAGCTTTCTTGCGGTCGAACATGGACATCTGCAATACTTTTTCCACCAGGAACCGCAGACGTTTGGTCTCATCGCTCACCACCCCGATCAGGTGTTTCATCATCCTGTCGCTCTTGGGCACGCTGTCATCATTGAGCATCTGTGCAGCCAGCGAGATAGAGGCGATAGGTGTCTTCAGCTCATGCGTCATGTTGTTGATGAAGTCGTTCTTGATCTCCGAGTAACGCTTCTGGCGGAAGATCGTCACGATGGTGAAGATAAACGTGATGAGCAGGATGAACGTGAACACCACGCTGGGGATCATGAAGCGGATAGAGGAGAAAATGTAGCTGTTCACGTCGGGGAAGTGAACGCTTACGACACCCATGTTTGATGACGGATCGTTGCGGAAGAGTACCTGCTTGTAGGTCCATTCCGTACCCTGGTCGGTATAGTCGGGGCAGCGGTACACCTCCCGGCCGTCCTGTGTCGTCACGGTGAAGTGGTAGGGGATGTTGATGCCGTTGTTCATCAGTTCGGCTTTCAGGTCCTGGTCGAGGAGTCGGAAATTGATGCGCTCCTTCAATGGCTTGTCGGAAGCGGAGTAGAGCATGTTCATCAGCACCTCGTCAAGCAGGGCTTTCTGATAGACATAGCGGTTCTTTACGATCTCCTGCAGCGATTTGCTGGCGGCATTGTTGGAGTTGGGATCGTTCTTGAGAATCATGGCCTTCGGCATCTGTGCGGGCTTGATCGTCATGGTCTTGGCCTTGAAGGAGGAGAACGCATTGTTCTGATTGCCTACGGGTGCCTGTTGATGGGTGGAGGTGTTGCCGACAGTGCCCGACTTGTGGGCAATCATCGTGGCTGTGTCACGACGGCCCTCACGGCGTGCACTGGCATTGACATCCTTCTCCAGATAGCGCAATGTCTCATTCAGCTCCAGGTTGCGGGAGGCCTGATAGAGGGCACGGTTGACGCTTTCGTCAAACTGTTCCTTCTTCATGTTGGCCATCTCCTTGATGTAGGTGAGCTGCATGCCTAGCAGTATGATAAAGGACACGCCCATGAGTAAGGCAACGGTCCATATTTTTGTCTTCTTCATGTCGACAAAGGTAGACAAAATCTTAATAGGTTAACATTCGTGTGTTAAGAAGTTCTTGTTAATTAACTAAATTAACCAATATAGAAATATTTAGTTGATATTTTGCACATATATTTCTATATTTTATGCTGTTAAGCTATATAGTGTGTCTATTGTAGTTTTATGCGGCATGCGTTCCGTTGGTCTTGTAGGGGGATTTCCGTTTTAATGTATGGGTTCTTTATGGAGAATATTGTGTTCTTCTGTCTATGAGAGAATATGCCAGCAGGCGATATTCTGCATATAGTGGCAGCAGGGTTTTTGTTTAAGATCTGTCGGTAGAATGATAAAAACGAGAACACTCGCCGTATTCTTGAAAAATACGACGAGTGCCAAGATTTAATTCACTATATGATAATACGTCAGACTAGTCTTCGTCCTTTGTCTCTGCCTCATGCTGAGAGATGAGCTTCTGCTGCAGATCGTTGGGTATGAGCTCGTAGCTGGCAAACTTTGTAGTGAAGGAGGCGCGTCCTCCGGTGAGTGAGGAGAGGGCCACACTGTAGTTGGAGAGCTCTTTCAGAGGTATCTTGGCCTGCAGCTTCTGGTAGCCGGCCTCAGTGTCCATGCCCATGATGATGGCGCGGCGTCCTTGCAGGTCGCTCATCACATCACCCATATAGTCGGCAGGAACATACACCTCAAGGTCGTAGATCGGCTCGAGAATCTTCGGACCGGCAGCCTTGAAGGCATCGGAGAAGGCGTGGCGGGCAGCCAGCGTGAAGGAAAGCTCGTTGGAGTCGACGGGGTGCATCTTTCCGTCGTAGACCACGACGCGTACGTCGCGCGCGTAGCTGCCTGTCAGAGGACCGCGTTCCATGCAGTCCATCACACCCTTGAGGATGGCAGGCATGAAGCGGAGGTCGATGGCACCGCCGACAACAGAGTTGATGAAGACAAGCTTTCCGCCCCACGGCAGGTCTTTCTCCTCTTTCGATTTGATGTTCATCTTAAACTCCTGACCGCCGAAGTTGTAGCTCACGGGATCGGGCATGCCTTCTGCATAGGGCTCCACGATGAGATGTACCTCACCGAATTGTCCGGCACCACCGCTCTGCTTCTTGTGACGGTACTCGGCTCTGGCTTGCTTCGTGATGGTCTCACGATAGGGGATCTTCGGCTCTTCAAATTCCACATGGAGCTTCTCGTTGTTCTCCAGACGCCATTTCAGTGTGCGCAGGTGGAACTCACCCTGTCCGTGTACGATGGTCTGACGGAGCTCTTTGCTCTGCTCTACGACCCATGTCGGATCTTCCTGGTGCATTTTCAGCAGGGCAGCCATCATCTTTTCGGTATCCTGTGCGTTGGCAGCCTTGATGGCGCGCGAATATTTCGGATTAGGATATTTGATGAAGTTGAATCTCTGTTCTACGCCTTTTCCATTGAGGGTGTTGCCCGTCTTCACGTCTTTCAGCTTGACGGTGCAGCCGATGTCGCCGGCGTCGAGCTGGTCTACGGGAATACGGTTGGCACCTGCTCCCGCATAGATCTGTCCGATGCGTTCCTTTGAGCCACGGTCGGCATTGAGAAGGTCGTCACCCGGTTTGATCGTGCCGCTCATCACCTTAAAATAGGACACCTCGCCGATATGAGGCTCAATGCCGGTCTTGAAGAAGTAGATGCTCTCCGGGCCATTGGTGTCGGGAGTGACCTCTTCGCCACGTGTATTGCGTACTTTTGGCATCTCGCTTACAAAAGGCACTACATTGCCGAGGAACTCCATCAGGCGCTGTACGCCCATGTCCTTCAGGGCGCATACACAGAACACGGGGAAGATCGAGCGTGTCACCAGACCCTTGCGTATGCCTTCGCGCATCTCGTCCTCTGTCAGCGAGTCGGAGTCGAAGAATTTCTCCATCAAGGCATCGTCGTTCTCGGCAGCTGCCTCGACAAGAGCCTTGTGCAGTTCCATGGCCTTATCCATTTCCTCAGCGGGGATCTCCTCGCGCTTTGGCTCACCACCACCTTCAGCCCATGTGAGCTTCTTCATGATGAGTACATCGATAAGGCTGTGGAAACCGGGACCCGTCTCCAAAGGATACTGGATCTGTACGCACTTATCGCCGTAGATCTCCTTCATCGAGTTGATGATGTTGTCGAAATCGCACTTGTCGGAGTCGAGCTGGTTGATGAGGAAGATCACGGGCTTCTTCAGCTTCTCGGTATAGCGGAAATTGTTCTGTGTGCCTACCTCGGGACCGTACTGGCCGTTGATGAGGATCACAGCCTGGTCGGTCACGTTGAGCGACGTGATGGCGCCGCCTACGAAGTCGTCCGAACCCGGACAGTCGATGATATTGAGCTTCTTATTGTTCCATTCTACATGAAACACAGTGGGGAAGACCGAGTATCCATATTCCAACTCTACGGGGAAATAATCACTTACGGTATTCTTGTTTTCCACCGAACCACGGCGTTTGATGATACCGGCTTCGTACAGCATACTCTCGGCAAGCGTGGTCTTGCCGCTACCCGCACTGCCCAAGAGGGCAATGTTTTTAATTTCATTAGTCTGATATACTCTCATATAGATACGATTTTAAGAGTTAGTAATATTAATGATCCTGGTTGTTATTGTTTCATCTTTCGTTTGGCTAAAATAGTAAAAGTAGGGTTAACTTCCAAACGAATTGTAGGAAAAGTGGGCGAAATTTAATTTTATTTGTATTTTTGCACGGTGATAAGATATAAGTCATGACCGGATTATACATTCATATACCTTTCTGTGCAAGCCGTTGTATTTATTGCGGGTTCTATTCTACGACATCGCTCTCGCTGCGCGACCAGTATGTCGATGCCTTGGGCGAAGAGATGAGAATACGGGGTAGGAACGCTCTCTCCACTATTTATATCGGAGGGGGCACGCCTTCCCAGCTGACCCATGATCAGCTTGTACGGCTGTTCACCTATATATATAATGTATATGATGTCGCAGAAGGGATTGAGGTCACGATGGAGTGCAACCCCGATGATATCCGTCCCGGAATGTTGGAGGACCTGCCGGTCAACAGGGTAAGCATGGGCGCTCAGACGTTTAGCGACGACCGTCTGCGGCTGTTACACCGCAGGCATACGGCTGACGAGGTGCGCCGGGCAGTGGAGATCCTTCGCCGGGATGGCATTGCGAACATAAGCATTGATCTTATGTTCGGCTTTCCCGGCGAGACATTGGAAGACTGGGAGCAGGATGTGGAGGCTGCCCTCGCACTGAAGGTGGAGCATGTCTCTGCCTACTCGCTGATGTACGAGGAGGGTACGGTGCTCTATCAGATGCTTCAGCAGGGAAAGGTGAGCGAGGTGGATGAGGAACTGAGCAATGCCATGTATTACCGGCTTATCGACCGGCTCACGGCAGCCGGCTATGAGCATTACGAGATTTCCAATTTTGCGAAGCCGGGGTTTCGCAGCCGGCACAACAGCAGCTATTGGAACGATACGCCCTATATCGGTGTCGGTGCTGCAGCCCATAGCTACGACCGGCTGACGCGCTCGTGGAATGTGTCGGATATCCGGGAATATATCGCGGCTGTCGGGGAGGGCCGCCGGCCTTTTGAGAGTGAGACGATTGATGCCGGCACCCACTATGACGACTGCATCTGTACGGCGTTGCGTACGTGCGAGGGCATCGACCTGCGGCAGTTGTCACCGGCCGATCATGATTACCTTCTCGAGAATGCCGCGCCTTATGTGAGGCGCAGTCTGTTGGCCGTCACGGATGGTCATCTGCATCTCACCCGTGCCGGAATTCTGATCAGCAACACCATTATGAGCGACCTGATGCGGGCGGATTAACGGCTGACTGCGTCATCCAGTGCGCTGATGCCTTTCTCCTTGTATTGTTGATACCAGTAGTTCTTGATGTCGTTGTTGATCTGTGTGAGTGGACGTTTGCCGGTCAGGTGCGGGCGGGCCATCTCACAGAGGAAGACGAAGACGACAAGGGCGACAAATGCCAGGGCCGTATCGATGTATTGATTGCCGAAAGGAGTGATCTGTAGTATCAGGCTGAAAGGGAGGAAAGGGAAGATCAGACAGGCCCAGTCGCCGGCAGTATTGTACTTTCCATACTGCGTCTTCTCCTCCGCGAGATGGCGCGGAGCGAGCTTGAGGAGACGTTTCTCATGTCGTTTCCAGTAGTCCATGAATTCTTGTTCCATATTTTTTAGTTGTATTTAATATAGTCTTTTCATCCAGCGCCATTGTATGACGCCGCGGGCGAGCAGATAGACGATGAAGGCACCCCATAGCACGTGGTTCGTGGGGAGTCCGAGGGCGTATAGTCCGAAGAAGAGGGCAAAGAATATCACGGTGGCCAGACAGCTGGAGACCAGCATGCCGCGTGTGGCCGTGATGCCGATCATCACTCCGTCGTAGACAAAGGCGGCCATGCCCACGATGGGGACGAGGATCACCCATGGGAAATAAGGCAGGAGGGCCGTCCGCACGTTGGGCTCATCGGTGAGGAGATGGGTGAAGGGCATGCCGCCGACGGCATAGACGATGGTGAAGAGGATCGCCATGATCCAGCCCCAATGAAAGAGGCGGCTGACGGAAAGGCGGAAGGCTTTCGTGTCACCGCTGCCCCAGGTGCTGCCGCTGACAGCCTCACCGGCAAAGGCGAAGCCGTCGAGGACATAGCTCACGAGGGTGTAGAAGGTGAAGAGCACCGTGTTGACACTGAGGATGACATCCCCCTCGCGGGCACCGACGGAGGTGAAGAACAGGCTCACGGCTACGAGGAACACGGTGCGCAGGAAGATGTCACGGTTGACGGTGAAGAATTTCGACCACGGCGTGGGTGAGCCTGCCGGTTGTCCGGCAGCTTCTGCCGGCGATGTCTCCATATCGTGCTGCCTCTCGCTTTTCTTTCTGAGCATCGTGCTCTTCCGGTGTGCCATGGTGACCGACAGGGCAAAGCCGCTCCATTGTGCCACGAGGGTGCCGAGGGCCACGCCGGCAATGTTCATTCTGAGGAGGTAGACGAAGACTAGCGAGGCAATGATGTTGATGATGTTCTGTGCGATGGCCACATAGAGTGGGGTACGGGTGTCCTGTGTACCGATGAACCAGCCGTTGAGGCTATAGAGTGCGAGGACGGCCGGCGCTCCCCAGATGCAGACCGAGAAATAGAGGTGGGCCAGCGGACGTACGCTGTCGGAGGGATGGATCACGGTGAGTGCCGTCCAGCCGAGAGGGATCTGCAGGGCGATGAGTGCCAGTCCGAGTCCCAGTCCGAGAAGCAGTGCACGGCGGAGGAGGCGCCGCACGTCATCCCAGTCCTCACGTCCCCATCCCTGTGCGGTGAGGCCGCTTGTCCCCATGCGGAGAAATCCCAATAGCCAGTAGAGCACGTTGAAGATCATGCTGCCGACGGCGATGGCTGCGATGGCCTGTGCCGAACCGAAGTGGCCTACGATGGTCAGGTCGACGAGGCCCAGCAGGGGCACCGTAATGTTCTGAACGATGGAGGGTAGGGCCAGATGGAGTATTTTCTTGTCGATAGCTTGCATGTCTGTGTTTACTGTTCTTTTGAGTGGGCAGGGGACTGCCACGGATCTTGTCCGTAGACGTTATCTCGTCAGTGAGAATTTGATCGATAGTCCGAAGTCCTGCGTAGTCGTGGGATACGAGCTTGATGTGAGCAGAGGGGTGTTCGTCTGCCGGTCGAAGTAGAAGCTCAGGGTGAGGAGCCGGGAGAGGGTGTAGTCCGCGGTGAAGGAGAGCTTCAGGGCATTGTTGCCGCTCGATGCCGTCGAGGTGGCGGTGGCGATGTCGCGTATGAGGGCGGCCTGTCTGCGGAAGGAGAAGTCGAGGCGGAGGTTGAGATCGCGGTTCACGCCGTTGGAGCGTGTGGTAGTCTGGGTCGTCGTACCCGATTTCTTGTTAGCGGCCCCTTTTATCTTTTTGGTTGCCTTCCTGCCGAAGATGTTGAAGTCGTTGATCTTGTAGCCCATTCCTATCACCCAGTCTTTCGAGGTCGTCTCGGCAATCTGGATACTCGTCATGGAGAGGGAGAGCACACGTGTCTGCCGGTATTCCAGTGAGGTCGTGAGGTTGTTGTTGAAAGTGAGGTCGATACCGAGAAGGGGCGAGAACGACTCGTTGATGGATACGGTGGAGATGTTGTACATCGACGAGGGTGTGGGAAGACCTGTCGTGGCATTGTTGACGAAGCCGAGGTCTCCGCCTGCCCCCATCAGTCCTACGAATGTCGAGTAGCTCTGGTAGGCGCCTACGGCATAGATACATTTGTAGGAATGGGTCAGGTTCACCGACTTGAAGATGTCGGCAAAGAGGGGTATGCGTGACAGGCCGCTGTAACGCAGGGTCCAGTTGGGCAACATCTTCGACAGAGCGGGGAAGAGGCTCAGTGAGCCGCCTCCGGCGGTATAGGCCTTGAGGAAGGCGGGCACCATGACGTCGGCGGAATAGGCGTCCACCGTACCGTTGGCCGTGTCGAAGGTCTGGCCTGCCAGTGTCGTTCCGGCAGGATATTTAACGCCGGCGTAGCGTTGCTCCACCCTTTGACGGAACGATTCGAGAGACTTCACGAATTTGTCGAATGTCTTGCTCTTGTAGCCGTCCGTAGCGTTGCCCATCGACTCGAACGCCGATCCGATGGCGATGGTCGTCATGTTGAATGTGCCGCTCTGGGTCGTCGGCATGCCCTCATACATATATTGTATGCTCTTGGCTGTCTGCTGGGTGCGTGAGGCCGTGAGGTCGATCTTCAGATCCTTCACGGGCTCGAGCACGGCTTTCAGCTGCAGGTCCTCGGTGAGGTTGGTTGTCGCAGGCGAGGCCGCGCCGTTGTCGGTGACGAGCCATCCCCGCTCGTTGGCTTTGGAGATGTAGTCATCGCCTACGGTGCCAAAGGCGAAATCGAGACCCGGCGAGAACACGTTGTCGAGGCGCGTCTGTCCGAAGATATTGCCGATCATCGGTCTGAAGCTTGGCAATGCCAGGGTGTACTGGTTGCGGTAAGAGATGTTGACGGAACGTAACATCATGGCCACACGGGCGACGGTCTGTGCGGTCTTGTACCAACCTTTATTCTCCAGCGGTTCCTTGGCCGTGACGGTGAGCTTGAGTCTCAGCGTCGTGTCCAGGCGGTTGATGATCTTGATCTTGTTCTGGTCTATCTTCTTGTATTTCAGTTTGAAGGCCTTCCCATCGGCCGTCTTGGCCGTGACGATGATCCGCTTGGTCTTTTTGTTATGGCTGACCACCATGGAAGTGTCGGGCTTCAGGGTGATCTCTCTCTCGAAGCTGTTCTTGTTCTTCGGGAGTTGTGCCTTCTGGTCTTCGGCTTTCTGGTCTGCCTTGGATTGCTTGCCGTTCGGATCACGCACCGATCGAGAGGACGGCCTTTGGGTATTACGCAGTGGCGTCTTTCTGTTCTTGTTCCTGTTGGCAGCTGTCTTGTCAAAGCGCTCGTTGGCCTTCTTGAGGAAGGGTATGTGGTTATAGAGCTTCACGAGATCGAAGGAGCCCGTGAGGTTGAGTTGTCGTGTGGTGTTGATGGAGTTGCCCACCTCCACCGAGTCTTCTGTATCTTCGCTTCCACGCACCCAGTTGTATGTGGCGTTGTAGGTACCGTTGACGTTCACCCAGTTGAGTATCGGGATGAGCTGGAGGGGCGGCTGGTAGGAGAGGGAGAAGGTCTGCTGATAGTCGAGCGGTGTGCCCATGTGGAGGATGCTCTGCCATACGGAGTCCTTCCATGCGTCGTAGCGGTCGGGGTAGAGGTCCTTGTTGACCGGCGTATAAGGCTCTTCGATCTCCGCGTTGGTGGCACTCTGGAAGTTCATGTGCAGATTCTTTGTGAAGTCCCAGCGAAGGGTGAATTCGCGGTTCCAAAGGAACTGCGAGTTCCACGTGACGGGCAGCGAGGTGTTGTCCATCGTCTGCAGGTCGCGCTCCTGCAGCTCATAGTAGGTACGCGACAGCTCCGTGTTGAAGCCGATGTTCTGCGGCAGCCAGTTGAGCCCGAAGCGCTTGGCGATGTCGAGCCATTTGCTCTTGTTCTTCAGCTTCTTGAACGGTTCCCAGGCCTTGTATGAGGGCGTCCAGTTATAGTTCATGCCGCCGCGCCATTGGTCGTTGTTCTCATACACGGTCGTCTCGCCCTGAGTATGCTCGTGCGAGTGGGAGTAGGAGAAGGAGAAGTTGGCGGGATCGTAGGGCATGGGATGCCGTTTGGTGGCGATGCCCACGCGGACGTTGGACAGGGAGAAGTTGGTCTGGATCGTCTTGGTCACCGCGATGTTCTCTATCGAGTCGCGTTCTGTCTGCGAGGCTGTGGCATCCAGCGCGTCTTTCAGGCGGATATCGGTGTCGAGCGGATTGTACTTAGGCTTCGACACGTTCTTCGTCATGCTGTAGTATAGTGGGATTGACACTTTCGCCTTGTCGGGGAAGAATTTTCCCAATTCCAGGCTGGTAGTGACGGACATCGAGCTCTCGTCGTCCTGTGTGCGGTCGTTGATGTCGCTCTCCAGTCCGCCGAAGCCTTGGCTTACATAGCGTCCCTGCACGTTGACAGAGCCCATGTCGGAGAGTTGGACATTGAGACTTCCCTGTGCTGCCCAGCCACCGGAGTTGTTCTGCCCGAGCAGTCGCAGCTCGTTGACCCACACCTCACCCGATTTGGTCGAGGATGAGAGGTTACGTACGCCGATCATCATCACCTTCACCTCACCCAGGGTTGGGTTGCCCATCACGGTCACCTTGTTCTGCGGATGGTCGGCATCGTAGACCGAGTAGGGACGTGTGAAGGAGGCCGAGCCGTTGGAGCGGGCCCGGTTGCGCTCGTTCTTTGCCGTGGTGAGGAGAGACAGGGGAATCTCGAGCATGTTCTCCTCCGGCCATACTTTCGTACGGTCGAGCGGGGAGTTGTTGTTGTATGTTCCGGCAGGCGTGAGCTTGAGGGGGATCTCGTATTCGTAATAGTTGTTGCGGTAGTCACTGCCCAGGCGGACGAAGATGGCGAGCTGGTTGTCTTCGAGCAGCGTCGTGTTCTGCTCCAGGGCATTGGCATGGACGAACATCTGCAGGTTCTTGTATTCGCGGATGTCCAGCGTGGTGTTCTTGTACACGCTCTTCGACTCTCCGGGCGAGAGGGTCGACACATTCAGCTGCAGGGCCTGCTCGTCGCTCTCGGTGAGCTGCGGCTGTGTGGGGTCCTGCACCTGTGAGATGCCGGGAGGGATGACATAGTTGACCGGCGTCTTGTTGTTGTTCTCCTCGTAGGTGACGGCGGCTGTGGTAAGCTCTCCGGTCTGTGCGGCTGCACCATCGAGATTCTGGTCATAGATGCGCCATGTGCCGCGCACGAGGTCGAGCGTGGCAAAGCGGAGGATGATGGGTGCGGGACAGCCCGTGATGAACATGCGCATGAAGCGGATGGAGGAGAAGTCGGAGATGGAGCCGACCTTGCTCTCATACTGGTCCACGGGGATGCGGAAGAGGTACCAGTTGATCTGTCTTTTCTTGCCGTTGCGCAGTGAGGGCTCCGTCTCGCGCTTATCAACGATGAAGTTGCGTCCTACGACGAAGTCCTCGGGACGCAGCGACACGTGGTATTGATAGTAGCGCTCATATTCGTTGAGCGTATAGTCCTGGTTGATGTCCTCCACGTCGGGCGTGCTCTTGTAGGAGGTGTCGTAGCCCTCGGGCTGGTCTTCCGAGGCGGGGGAGTTGCCTTGCGGGTTGTTGATGTATTTGTAGCGGCGCAGGATGGAGGCGTGGATGTCGTCCCAGTCCGATCCTCTGAAATAATGGTAGTCGTCATGGGCCGGATCGTTGTAGAGCGAGTCCCATACGGCGGCGTTCACCTTTCCCTGCAACTGGGAGAGATAGTCCTGGTAGCTCTCGAAAGTACGCTCTTCCTCGTCGGTGAGACCGTTGAGACCCACATCCTGCAGGGCACGGCTGCCACTGGTGGTGGCGAAGGCATAGGTTGTCGTGGCCTGGGTCGGGATCTTTCCCCATTGGGTGGTGACATACGATGTCGAGCCGTCGACGGGCAGGCCGCTCTCATAGAATTTCTTGCCGTCGTGGAGGACATCCTCGCTCACCTCGCCGAGGTTGAAGTAGAGGTCGCCGCTACGCTCTGCGCCCGGTCCGAGGCCCACGTCCTGTGAGCCGTAGTCGGTGATGTCCATGAAAGGATCCATCATCCAGAACTCCACATATTCGATGTTGGCCGTCTCGAAGTCGTTGGTGTCGAGCATGCGCATCATGCCGCCCCAGTGTTGGGTGGGGTTATTGAGCTTGCCCGTCATGGTGAGGTCGGGGTTGAAGTTGTAGGGACCCGGCTCCGAGGGATAGTAGGCGAGGTTGAGTACCGAGAGGGTGGATGTCGATCCGTTGTAAGTGTTGATGTCGCGGTTGGGGAAGATCTCACGCGAGTAGACGGCGCGGACATAAGGATTGCTCAGCTGGTCGAGGTCGCTCTTGATGTGGGAGGGGGTGAGGGAGGAGGAGCGGTTAGTGAACAGCGGGTCGATGGTGTACCAGGCGAGGAGCGAGCGGTTGTAGCCACTGCGCAGGGTTGTCTTGTCGGTCGACTCGGGGAACATCGAGGGGACGGACGAGAGCACCCACTGCGTCGGCGTGAGGATGCTGATCTTATCGGTCGACGACTCGAAATCGTCGAGATAGGAGGCGTGGCTTTGCGTGCCGCTGGCCTGGCCGGCGATGAGCTGTGCGAACTCTCCGGTAAGGGTGATCTGTGAGGGCTGTGTGAGATGAAGGCCCGGCAGCTTGTCGAGGAGGTTGGTGAGGGCCTGCGACTCATGCTTCCAGTTGAGGTTAAGGCCCCAAAGGGTATTGCTCACGGGCTCGTTGCCCATGGCCACCTTCGTCGTCAGGCTCTGTTCGTAGAGGTGCTGCAGCGTACCTGAGAGCTGGAAGTTCTTGGAGAAGTCGTACTCCCAGTTCATGCCGAACATCGTCTTGCGTTCCTGCGAGAAGTCGCTCTCGCTTTCCAGGCTGACGTTCACGGCGGTTCCTGCGTCGAGGATGCTCTGGTTGAGGATGGTCACCTCGCCGGCCGAGTAGTCCACGGAGTAGTCGGTACCTTCGGTGAGGGTGACGCCTCCCGCGGTCACGGTGACCGATCCCTGCGGCACGTTGTAGGCACCCAGGGAGATGACGTTGGCCGATGTTCCGCGGTATTGGCCGGTCAGCTGGAATTTGTCTTTCTCCGCGATCTGCTTGGCAATGGTCTTTGTGGAGTCGTATAGTTCGGTGAAGGCATACTGGGCCGCCTTGTCGGCCGCTATGTTGTGGCTGACCAGATAGTCGTAGAGTGCCGATCCGAAGGGCTCCGCCTGTGGCAGGTAGATGCGTCCGTTGGAGACGGTATAGCCTTCTACATAGTCGAAATATCCGTTGGCGTGGGCCTTGTTGTTGTTGTCCAGACGGTCGGCGCCAATGACGCGGAGCAGCGGGGTGCTCTTCACCTGTGGCTCAGGGATATACGACAGGTAGACGCCTGTGGTGTCGCTCTGGTATTTCACATCGAGTCGGAAGTTGTCTTTCTCGACGGAAGAGGCGAGATAGTAGACATTCTTCATCATCAGGTCCCAGTTGCCCTGTTGCGGGGTGTTGCTGGTGTTTTTCAAGGATTTTACGAAGAGGGCTTGGCTGGTGTTGGTCACGTCGGAGGCGAACTCACCCACCTGATAGGTGACGCCGCCGTAGGTGTATTCATAGGCGATACCGAGCACCTGGTCGGTCTGCAGGGAAGAGCGCAGGGAGATCGTGCCGAGCACTTGGTTGACGGTATATTCCGAAGAGGAGAGCAGACGGGCGCTCTCCACCTTTTCAAAGTCGGTGCCGCCGGTCAGGCCAGCCGCCTGCAGGATAGAGGAGGTCTGGTCGATGTTACGGGCATCGGCATATTGGGTGGTGAGGGCCTGGTATTCACTGTTCGCGGCATTGGCGGGAGCGGGAGAGCCGTTGAGGGTCCACATGGGATTGCTCACCTGGGTGTTCTCACCCAGATCGGTGAGGGCGACGATGTCGCGGGTGTTGTTGGTCGATCCGGTCTTGTTGGTCACCCAGATCTCCACACGTGTGATGTTGACGCCGGAGCGGACCGACGGTAACGTCTTCATCCAGGCATCGTAGTGGGTGCGGAAGAAGTGGGAGAGGAAGAAGTGGCGGTTCTCCTCATAGTTGGCGGCGTCCAGCTCAAAGGCCGTCGTCTGCTTACCGCCTTTTGAGGAGACGCTCTTTGAGGAGCTCTTCTTCTGTGAGGCGACGAGCTGGAGCTTCAGCTTGCCGAACTGCAGGTCGGTGCGGATACCGAAGAGGGAGGTGGCGCCTTGGATGAGGGAGGAGTTGGAAGGGAAGCTGACGTTTCCGGCTTCAACGAGCTTGATGATCTCGTCTTCCTTGCCGTCGTATTTCAACTTCATGTTCTGCGAGTCGAAGTCGAAGGTGGCGTCGGTATTGTAGTTGAGGCCGAGGTTGACCTTGTCACCCACCTTGCCCGTCATGTTCAGGTTGATCTTCTCGTCGAAGTCCATCGTCGTGGTCTTACGGCGGCGTATGGGGAGAGACGGATTGTCGATGTTCTTTATCGTGGCGCCGAATTTCAGTTCGGCGCTACCTTGTGTCTTGATTCTCACTCCACCGGGACCGAAGATCTTCTCTGCGGGACCGAGGTCGAAGTGCATGTCGGTAAAGTCGAACTTGTCCTTGCCTTTCTGTTGGTAGATCTCGTCGTTCTTGGTGCGGTAATAGGCATCTCTCCAGTGCTTCTCGCTCCATGCCATGTATTCCTCGGGCGTCATCATGATGGGTGCGGCCACGTAGGTCGTGCCGATCTTCGTGCCGATGATGTAGCGGTCGATGGAGTCGTTGTACACCACCTCGTATTTCAGTCCCTCCGGCCGTCGCAGGTCCATGGCGTTCTGCTCCAGGTCGTCGTAGGTGATGGGGGTTGTCCGTTGGATCTTCCAGCGGGGATTCAGGAGCGAGTCGGGAATGGTGTCGTCATTGCTCAGAAGTGGCTGTGCCTGGGCCGTGATCTTCGTCTTTGTGGTGTCGGCCTTTTGGGGAGTATCCTCTGTGGCTGTGACGGCAGGCAACACGACAGCCCGGCTGACGACAGCGATCGTCAGCAGCAGTAAGAACAGGATATCGTGTTTGCGGAGTTTCAAGATATTTTTTATTTGATGCGTTTAAGCGCTTCCTTGATGACTTGCTCAACGGGCAGGTCGGGATTTTCCGTGAGGATGGCGGTGACAATCTTGGCCGAGGGGGCGGGTGAGAAGCCGAGCATGGTCATGGCGGCCACGGCTTCGTCGCGTACGCCGGAGTTGATGTTGGCTGTTGCTGCCGGCGTGCCGCTGGATACATGCAGCTCATCGGCGATGCCGGAGTTGATGATCTTGTCGCGCAGGTCTACGATGATGCGCTGGGCGGTCTTCAGTCCGATGCCCTTCACGCCCTTGATGAGCTTCTCGTTACCATTGGCAATGGCGTCACAGAGCTCTGCCGGCGATAGGCTGGAGAGCATCATGCGTGCGGTGTTGGCACCTACGCCGCTGACGCTGATGAGCAGGCGGTACAGCTCGCGCTCGCGCTTGGAGCAGAAGCCATAGAGTGTGTAGGAATCGTCGCGGCCGCCTGTCTGCAGGGCCTCATGTACATAGAGCTTTACTTCTTTCTTGCCTTGGATGGCGGAATAGGTATTGAGTGAGATGTTGAGGGCGTAGCCCACGCCGGCAGCTTCCACTACGGCTAATGTTGGTGTAAGGTCGTCCAATGTGCCTTTTATATATTCTATCATGATGTTGTCTTATTGCTTGATGGTAATTTCCTTAAAATAACGCGTGTGTTATTATATTATTGTATCCGTTAAGCTATGTGAATGGTCTTCACTGGGATTTTTCCTTGCCGTAAGATGGCTCATTGATCAGGGGGCGGGCTGCCGGCCGGGGTGCGAAGGACATGGGGGCGAGCCAATGAGGTAAGGGTCTTGTGACCTGATGCGTTTGTGACTTGAGTGAGTGCAAACAAATAAGATCGCCGCATGGCCACTTTTCATGGTGATGGGCCATACAGCGATCTTTCGTTCTAAGGAGGGCGGTTTTACGCGCCCTTGAAAGGATATGAAAAATAGATTTATACAAGTGTAGCTACGATCTCCTCACGTGTGCCGGGCAGCATGTCGATGACGGGGATCTCCGGCATCGTGTAGCATCCGGGCTGCAGGCGGAAGGAGGCGCGGGCCACGTTGACGAGCACCTGTGCTGTGAGGGCCGGGTTGTTGATGCTCATGTTGAACTCAAGGTGCTGGTTGGGGGTCTTGCCGCTCACGCCCTTGCGTACGAGGTTCACGCCGTGTCCCATGTCGCGTACATCGTCAACGGAAGGAACGGCGAATACGTGGGTCTCATCGTGTGCGAAGTAGGGATCGGCCTTGATCTCTGCCGTCACCTCTTCGAGGGTGGCTCCGTCTTCCAGCTCGACATATACCATGCGGCGATGGATGCCCTCGCCCAGGGGAATGGTGACAGAGAGCGCGTTCTTCACGCCTTTCTTGCTGCGGACGCAGACGCTGTGTCCCATCGACATGCCGGGGCCGAAGTTGGTATAGGTCAGACCCTTGGGAGCGAGGCTCTGCATGAGCACGCGGACGATGGAGTCCGAGCCCGGATCCCATCCGGCGGAGATGACGCTCACCTTGCCGGCCTTCTTGCAGTTCTCCATCTGCTGCGTACGGTAGTCGAGGATCGAGGTATGGATGTCGAAGCTGTCGACGGTGTTGTAGCCCATGGCAACATACTTGGCGGCATACTCAGGGCAGCTGCGGGTAGGCGTGCAGAGGATGCAGACATCAACGTCTTTCAACTTCTGGATGTCGTCGACCACGTCGTAGGGAGTCAGCTCAAGGGGTTTGTCCTTGTCGCCCTGACGGCGGATGATACCTGCAATCTCGAAGTCGGGAGCGGCCTCGAGTGCCTCAACGGTGTAGTGACCGATGTTGCCGTAACCAACGACGGCAGCTCTAAATTTCTTTGTCATGATCTTATTGGATGTTTAAAGGTTTGATTGGTTGTTTGTGCAAAGATAATCAATTTGTCTTGATAATGGAAATCCTTATATGCCCTTTCGCCTTTTTTATTTTATGAGATGACAAACCGTAAGTAAAACGGGTTAAAATATTTACATTCTTGCAGGCTGGCTATGCTTTCTTGAGCGTTATGACATTCAGCTCCGGCCACGCTCCGAGGCGGAAGGGGACGGTGCCGCCCAGACCGAGGGAGACATGGAGCATGGAGGATCCTTCCGTGTATTTGCCGCCCCATTCGTTGTATGCCCAGCGTGCGGGAGAGAAACGGCCGATACGGATCTGTCCGGCATGGGTGTGTCCGGAGAGTGTCAGGGCGATATCGGTCTGATGGAGCACGCCGCGCCGCCAGTGGCTGGGGTCGTGGGAGAGAAGGATCTTGAACATTCCCCGGGGCAGGCCGTCAAGTGCCTGGTCGAGGTTGCCATAGTTGGGGAAGGGTGGCTTGGAGATGTTCTCTACGCCAAGGATGGCGATGTGGTCGAGCGGGTGGTTGGGATGGGTGATCAGTGCGTTCTCGTTCATCAGCAGTTTCCAGCCGAATTTCTCTTCAAGATGACGGAGTACGTTCTGATTTTTCTTGATGTTATGCTCGCTCTTGTCTTCTCCGTATTCGCAGTAGTCGTGGTTGCCCATGATGGAGAAGACACCGTCGGGTGCCTTGATTTTTGCAAGATCTTTCATGAATGGAATCACCTCTGAGGCACTCACGTTGACCATGTCGCCGGTGAAGACGATCATGTCGGGCCGTTCGGCATTGATCATGTTCACGAGCTTGCGGATGAATCCGGGATTACGGTAGAAGGTGCCGATGTGCAGGTCGGAGAACTGCAGTACGCGATAACCGTCGAAGCTCTCAGGCAGGAGTGAGGAAGAGCAGGTGGCGCGTCGCACGACGATGTGCCGCCATCCGAAGGCGATGCCGTAGAGCATGGCTGCCTCCCAGACAGCCGGCACGATCCATGCCCATCTTGCCTCCACGAAGATCCACGACAGGAGGAAGAGCAAGCCGGGAACGGCCAGCAGCAAGGCAACGGCCGTGTTGAGCCGCATGAGAGTATTGTGTCTTAGTTTAAGCTTTTTCATCTATTCGCAAAGATAGTGATTTTCTTTATAGGCTCATCTTTTAGATGGTTAAAAAATGAAGAATAAGCCTATATAAAGTTTATAAAGAATCGGACAGATGAAAGGGGCCCGCTTCGGGGTGTCGGATCATATTAATTATGTGTTCAGCCTTGTTTCCCGATGGCTGTTTTGTCCGTTTATCGGATGTGCCTGGTTGTGAGAAAAGTATCGGCACGGCTCATCATGGACGTATGGCTTGCTCCGTGAGCTTGCCGTTCCTTTGTAATATCCTGTGCCGTCACGCTCAGCCAAGAGAGCATGACGGCAAGGATAGGGATAATCATTTTGCTTATTATCCTGATGAACTTAGATTTATGGATTTTCTTGTTTCTAGTTTCCCTGTGAGGGATGTAAGGCTTTTCGGGGGCAATGTGCCGGGTCTTCGGGAAGAAGATCCGGTAGAGGGCTGGGGTGTATGTGAGGTCAGGCCGGTCTGCTGCCTGCCGGGGTCCAGTCATGGATCATCGGTCTGCTGCCTGCTGATCATTCGTATTTTATGATGACGGTTATCTTCGCCTTGCTGTAGCGCGTATTGCGTTGCATCCGATTATATGCACCGCTGCAGTTCATCATGTATATGCGGTTCTGCCGTTCGCCGCGTACCGTCAGCATGAGCGTGAGTTCGTCTTCGGTGTATTTCTCCGTGAAGTTGCCGCTCTTTGAGTCTTGCCTGAAGGCGTTGATGAATTCGCTTATGCCGATATGGTTCAACTCCAGCACGTTCACCACCTTCAGCACCTTGCGTGTCCTCGGGTCGCGTTCCACCGCCGACGTATATCTGCTAGTGCCGCGCGACGAGTAGTTGTCCATCATGTCGTCGATCCTGTGCTGTGCCATGGCACTCATCGTCGAGATGACAAGCAGCAGCGCCATTATGATAGTCTTGCGTATGTTCATACTGTTAGTATTTATTCTTTCAACATGTTTTCGACCTCACGACGCATGTCGGGATCGGAGATGTTGTTGAGCACATCTTGCTCGGCATGGTCGATGACGTTGTGTTCGGCGTGTTGCTCTATGCGGCGCGAGTCGGCGAGCGTCTGCTCTATGTCGTCCTGTATCTCTGTCAGGTCGTCTATGCGCCGGCCGTTCTCGATGACATAGCTGCCGCCATAGAGGCGTGCCAGCTGCTGCTCGTGGTGATAGTCGGAATAGATGGCTATGCCTATGATCACTGCGAACATGGCCGCGATGCCAACCATCGCCCGCCGCACCAGGCTCACGCTGACCGCCCGCCGCGGCTTTTCCTCGCTCATGGAGCCGAACGCCTCCATCACGGGCCGCATCCGCTCAAGGCTGTCGGGCAGCCTCTTGCGCCTGAACACCCTGTAGAGCCGTGCCTCTTCCTCCGTCGTCGTCTCTCCGTCGAAGAACCGCTCCATGAGCCTTTCTATCTCTTTTGTCTTTTTACTGTTCATTTTCGATGTCTTCAAGATAATGTCTTCTCACCGCCATGCGAGCCCTGCTGAGCGTCTTGCGCACTGCGGCCTCGCTGGCTCCGGTGAGTCTTGCGATGTCTGCCGTGCTCATGCCGTCGATATGCCGCAGGCGCAGAGCCACCTGCTGTGCTGCCGGGAGCCGGTCGATGACTTTCATCACGTGGACGAAAGGATCGTTGTCCGCAGTGGCTTCTGTCATGTCGCGTTGCTGGTCGGTCAGCGGCACCATGACCGCATGGCGTCTCCGCTGATAGTCTATGCACAGATTCCTGACAATGGCACGCGCCAGGGCCGCCATGGGGCTGTGCAGCTCGTCGCGCATGGCCCACAGCTTCGCAAGTGTCTCCTGTGCTGCGTCCTCAGCCTCGCTGGTGCTTCCCAGCATGCGTGTGGCTGTCGCCACGAGCATGGGACGCAGTTGTCCGGCTTCGTGTTCGAATTCTTCCGTTGTCATGTCTTAGTCTGTGCTGTTTCCTTTTCTGGAGGTCCCTGTCGCAGCCGCGGGCACGGCTGCCGTCCCTGTCGTCATCGGCCTGCCGAGGGGGAGATCAGAACTTGTTCAGTCTTGATGTGTTCACGTTCGATACTCCCGTGCCGTCAAACGAGGTCTTGTCGGCTGTTCCGGAGAGGACCACGTTGATGCGTCCGCTGGAATAGACGTTAAGGCTCTGGCAGTTGAGCGCGAGCTTGAACTGGCCGATTCCGCTACAGTTGAGCTTCGCATTGCCACCGTTGAAGCTCATGTCATATTCGCTGCGCCCGTTTACGGACATGGACAGCTTGTCCGCTTTCAGACTACCGGTCCTGTTGTCCATCCCCGAGTTGGAGATGGTGATGGTCCGGGCCGTCACGTCACCGTTGTTGTCTGCCCGTCCTGCGTTTTTATATGAATAGTCGCCTTGTAGCGTGAACGAGCCGTTCATTTTGCATACTCCGCTGTTGTACAGCTCGGCCGTCGTGCCTTTCACGTTGCCGGTCATCTCCAGTCGTCCTTTATTGTCGCAGCTGTAGCTGTCGGTAAGGTCGAGCGCGCTGGTCATGGTGCATATTCCGCTGTTGTACAGTTCGGCTGTCGTGCCTTTCACGTTGCCTTTCATCTCCAGTCGTCCTTTATTGTTGCAGCTGTAGCTGCCGGTGAGGTTGAGCGTGCTGGTCATGGAGCATATTCCGTCGTTGTACACCTCGGCGCCCTGGCCTTTTATGTTGCCCGAGAAGTCGAGCCGTCCGGAGTTGACCAATGACAGTCCGCCGGTGATGTCCTTATTCTCGAATGTCAGGATGCCCGTGTTGTCCAGCGAGAGGAGTTTCGTGTCTATCGTCGGGACCTTGACCGTCAGCCTTCCCGAGTTGTCGATGCTCAGGCCGTTGTCGCCTTTGTCGTGGGTACCGTTTATTTCCATGGAGCATATTCCGGAGTTGTTTATCTGCAGGTTGTTCGTCCTCATTTGGTCGGATATGAACCCCATGTGTCCGGAGTTGTTGAGGCTGTTCAGCTTGGGCGACGTGATGTAGAACGTGATCTTGTCCATACGGAAATCCTCCTCCGTATTATGTTTCTGTTTGATGACCAGGGTTGACCCGTTCATCGAGAGGTCGGTCCTTTCCAGAGTCTTCTGCGTCGTGCGTACCTTCACAGAGGAGTTTGAGCCTTGCGTGTAGTGGATCTCAACAACCAGTTCGGACCGGATTCCATTGATTTCTCCCATCTTCAGGGTCTTTTCCACCTCATGGTCGTCGGTCAGTGTCGTCTTGCTGACCGTGCTCTCTGTCGTGCTTTTGGTGGCACTGCATGACATCATGTAGAATGTCGTGGCAAGGATGGCCAGTGCCAATGCTTTTATTTTCATAATATGTATGTTTTGATTTTCTTCTGTGTTTATATGTATTACGCAGCATTATCGCGTTTGTGACACAAGGAGCATCATTTTTTGCAAAGATAGTGAGAGTGTGGGTAGTGGAAAAGGAACATCCTTGTTTTTCGAGTTGGACTGGATGATGTCGCTATGTTGGCAGGATCGAGCGGTATTCACCGGCACTGACCTCCTAGGATGGCGGTATATAATAA
>ULVF01031476.1_pt1 | contig 24271 bp, 20 predicted proteins | sample 1959201 | NCBI WGS metagenome assembly ULVF01 (sample SAMEA4835779, study PRJEB28245) | human gut metagenome | biome: gut microbiome; material: fecal sample | place: Denmark | collected 2008 | reverse complement strand
ACGGCCAAGGAGCATAATGCTCAACGGCCAAGGAGCATAATACTCAATGGCAAAGTAGTATAATACTCAATGACAAAGTAGTATATGGCTACTTGGCCAAATATCGCACATTTATCAAAACGCATTGATTATCAGAATATTACAACACACATCCGGCAAAGCAAAAAAAATCAGAGCCATCTCTTCTGCAAAAGTCGGGTATCTCCATCAGGCATTCCCGGTCCCATCGTAACGACGCATGTGATCCTCTGCTCATCCGCCATCATTATATGTAAATAAAAATATGATAGATTTTCATTTATCATCTTCCTTTCCTGATGCTATCATCCCAATATTCCACCCTATGTCCCCATGCGGGCGGACGTCTTGCCATATAGGATACGTCAAACTTGGAACCGGTACAGGAAAACAGTACGACCATTGCTTCATCGTCTACCATTTTATGACGACATTCCGCAAGATGTCTATTGTTTCTATTCATAAAGAAAAAAACTGTCTACCTAAATCAAGAAAAAACAAAATATCCAATATGTCCATTCACCGACTAGTATTCATTGTCAGTCCTCTCCATCTGGACTTCATCCGACAAGTCTGATTGTTTGTGCGTCAGCGTATTCTTTTTCTTGCCCGTTCGACTATATCTCCACCGTCTCGCCACAGCTCAGATAGCCGATCGTTCCACCCATCTCCTCTCTCAATGCCTCATACTGGGCCATGCCCGTACAATGCATCGTGAGGTAGCGACAGCCTTCCTCTTCCTTCAGCCTGGCGGCCAGCCTGCTGATCCATCTCCTTTCCGCCTCCTCCGTCAGACCGCTCTCTATCAGGTGCATCCCCGCCACGACGTGTGTGAACCGTGGTCCCGCCACGCGGTGTCCCCTCTCCATGATGTTTACGATACCACCATGGGCGCATCCCGCAAAGAGCACCGTCTTCTCGCCTTCCTTGACAACAAGACTCTGCTCGTGACAGAAGTCGTCGTTCGTGTCCCTCGCCGGTCCGTACAATCGCCTATTGCCTACCGGTTTCAGACAACAGCCGTCAGCCCCGGCAAACAGGATCAGATCGCTGCTGATCCATGTTTTTTCTCCACAGAGCACCAAACGGTCCTCACCTTTCAGATCCGCATCGAGACCGATATAGCGCAACCAGCCGTCCCGAAACGAGTAATGGGGCTCGAAAGCATGACTGTTGACATACACCCGGGCCTTGGCGTTCAACCGCAAGAAGGTGTACAGACCACCGCCATGATCATAGTGTCCGTGTGACACCACCGCGATGTCCACCTGTGCGAGATCAAGACCCAGCCGCTCCGCATTCTCGGCGAACAGCCTGCGCTGCCCCATGTCGAACAAGATCTGCCGTCCGTCGTCCATACGGATCAGCAGACTGAGCCCATGCTCCACAGGCAGTCCCGTGCGGCTCGTATTTTCAACTAATGCTGTTATCTTCATCTTTGTTCACCTTTTTATATTTCTTCTGTCCGATGCCTTTTTCAAGCGAAATGAAGCATTCCTCCGCCTTCTCATGATAGATTAAGGAGCGGCTTCAACCCTTCATGTACTTCAACATTTATTTTGAGGCTGTATATCGTATTTCTATAACAAATTGATTATCAGTATGATGGTTTTCATAAATTAATGCGGATATAAAATATATTCGCAACAACCCTTCATTGGCTAGATTAAGGATATAGAAAAATAAATCGACATGGCAAAAATTCAGAATCTTTCTAAAATCACTCCCGCTATTCCATTTACCGAATTATACAGAATGTTCTGTTTTCGAAATCCCAACACATTCTGACACGCCACGACGCACCCGAGTATCAGACGTTTTGGTATTTATGGATGGACTGAAAAAATGGGAGGATGGATATAATGTCCATATATCCAGACATACTATGGTGTATCTTCACCATCTGTTTATCCCCTCCAGTGTTATATAATACTAGACTAATTAAGCAGACGCACCACGGATGCGAACATCCATGGTGCGCCTTTATCTCATCTAGAATCTTGATCACAAACTCTCGAGGACACGCTTGAGCACCACCGTGGCAGAGATCTCACGGTTGGCCGCCTCGGGTATGACGAGGCTGCGGGGACCCTCGATGACATCGTCGGTGACGATGAGGCCACGACGGACAGGCAGGCAGTGCATGAAATAGGCGTTGTTGGTCCACGACATATGCTCGGCATCGATCGTCCAGCTCATATCCTTGGAAAGGATCTTGCCGTAGTCGGCCTTACAGGTGACGCCGGGGCAGCTCCAATTCTTCGCATAGACGAAGTCGGCCCCCTCGAGTGCCTTCTTCTGATCGTACTCCACGCGCGCATTGCCCACGAACTTAGGATCGAGCTCGTAGCCCTCGGGATGGGTGACCACGAAGTCAACATCGGCTGCGTTCATCCACTGGGCGAACGAGTTGGGCACGGCCTGTGGCAGTGCCCGGCAATGGGGTGCCCAGGACAAGACCACCTTAGGACGGGCCGTGGCCTTGTGCTCCTCGATGGTGATCAGATCGGCGAACGCCTGCAGCGGGTGCACCGTCGCCGTCTCCATGGCCACCACCGGACGACCCGAATACTTGACAAACTGATTGACGATCGTTTCGGCGTAGTCGTAGTCGCGATCCTTCAGGCCGGCAAAGGAACGCACGGCGATGATGTCACAATAGCAGCCCATCACGGGGATGGCCTCGAGGAGATGCTCGCTCTTGTCACCATCCATGATCACGCCACGCTCGGTCTCCAGCTTCCACGCTCCCGCATTGACATCAAGCACGATGACGTTCATTCCCAGATTCATGGCTGCCTTCTGCGTGCTCAGACGGGTGCGCAGGCTGTTGTTGAAGAAGATCATCAGCAACGTCTTGTTCTTGCCCAGCTGCTGATAGCCGAAACGGTTGTCCTTCACTTCACGGGCTTCGGCCAGTGCCTGGTCGAGCGGTCCGATATCCTCTACATTGAAAAATGTCTTCATATTATGTGTTAGTTGTTAATTATGATCTTATCTGTCCGTCACCATCGATGACCCACTTGTAGGTGGTCATCTCCTCGAGTCCCATAGGACCGCGCGGTCCGAGCTTCTGGGTGCTGATGCCTATCTCAGCTCCCAGTCCGAACTGTGCGCCGTCGGTGAAGGAGGTTGGTGCGTTCCAATAGACACAAGCCGCGTCGACGGCAGCCTGGAACCTACGTGCCACCGCCTCGGAGGCGGTGACGATGGCCTCGGAGTGCCCACTGCCATAGCGGGCGATATGCTCGAGCGCCTCATCGAGATCGTCGACTGTGCGTACGGCCATCTTATAGTCCATATATTCCGTACCCCAGCTGTCGGGTCCTGCAGGATAGAGCAGCGTGCTGCTGCCATCGGCCGGCTGATAGCGGCCATCAAGAGCCCTATAGGCCTGCTCGTCGGCATAGAGGATGACCTGTCTCGTCGCCAGTGGAGCAAGGATGGCAGGAAGCTTATCGAGCAGGGAGGTATGGACGAGGAGGCAGTCGAGCGCGTTGCACACCGACACACGGCGCGTCTTAGCATTCATCACGATCCGTGAGGCCATCGCCGGGTCGGCATCGGCATGCAGATAGGTGTCGACCACACCTGCTCCCGTCTCGATCACCGGCACCTTCGCCGTGTCGCGCACGAAGTCGATCAGACGACGACCACCACGGGGGATGCACACATCGATCTGTCCGACGGCCCCCAGCATCTCACCCGTCGCTTCGTGCGTGGCGGGCAGCAGGGCGACGACATCGGGATCGAAATCCTGCTGTGCCAGCACCTCATGGATAAGGGCTACAGCAGCCCGATTGCTCTCGTCGGCATCGTGACCGCCCTTGAGGACACAAGCATTGCCGCTCTTCATACAGAGGGCAAACACATCGTAGGTGACATTCGGACGGGCCTCGTAGATAACGCCGATAACCCCGAAGGGCACCGAGAGGCGACGCAGCCGCAAACCATTGTCGAGCGTCCTGTCGCACAGCGTGCGTCCCAGAGGTGACGGAAGCGCCGCCACATGGCGCATGTCGCCGGCAATTCCCCTCAGCCGTTCCGGCGTCAGGAGCAGTCGGTCGTAGAGCGGGCTCGCCGGATCCATCCGGCTCAGGTCCCGAGCGTTGGCACGAAGGAGACTGTCCTGCCGTGCCTCGATGGCATCGGCCACCGCCAAGAGCACCTTGCTGCGCCGTGTATCGTCGATCTGTGACAGCCGGCGCGAAGCCAGCTTCACACGCTGTAGCGTATCTGTTACTGCTGTCATAATCAATAGCGTTGAAAAGAAGACAGGTGGAGAGACACCGCGGAGGACATCCCAAGCAGTCCCTGCCGACACCTTAATTATATATGCTGTCTATTCCAAATAGAGATAGTCGTAATGAACGAGAGGCTTTTGGTCGTGCATGCCCATCCTTACCCTCGCCTCGCACGCAGTATAGGCCGATCGTCCGACAGCTATCGTCCTGCCATCGGGCGACTGGATATTGATGATGTCGCCTTCGTCGAAGTCGCCCTCGACCGCCGTGACACCGACAAGCAGAAGGCTCACCGTCTTGTCGCCCGTCAGGGCCTTGACCGCCTCGGTATTGATGCGTACGACACCCTTAGCAAAACTCTCGCTGTGGGCGATCCATTTTTTCATCGTAGAGGCGGGGTTGGGATTGGGCCTGAACTCAGTATGAACCGTGTCCTGCGGATGCTCAAACAGGCGGATGAGAATGTCGTCGGTACGCCCGTTGGCAATGACCACCCGTATGCCCTCCTCGGCCACCTTCGACGCGATATGCGTCTTGGTCAACATACCTCCGCGTCCGAAATCGCTCTTTGTGTCGAGGATATACTCGCTCAAATCGCGATCGTAGTCGACCATCGGGATGACACGGGCATGAGGATCGGAGGGCTTGCCATCGTAGATGCCGTCCACATTGGTGAGGATAACCAACGTATCAGCACCCATCATTGAGGCTACAAGTCCAGATAGTTCGTCGTTGTCGGTGAACATCAGCTCCGTGACGCTCACCGTATCGTTCTCATTGACGATGGGCAAGACACCATTGTCGAGCATCACCTCCATACACTGCCGCTGAGTGAGATACTCTACGCGCGTGGAGAAGCTCTCCTTCATCGTCAGTACCTGTCCGATAGTGACGCCATACTCGCGGAAGAGATCATAATAAAGTCCCACGAGCTTCACCTGCCCGATGGCTGAGAACAGCTGGCGCTGCCGCACGTGGTCGAGCTTCCTGTCAGCGTGATACTCGTCACGACCACAAGAAACCGCTCCTGAAGAGACCAGGATAACCTGATAACCATGACGGCGCATCCACACTACCTGATCAACTAGGGAGGAGATGCGCGTGACGTCGGTCTTGCCGTCGGTCCGCGTCAATACGTTGGAACCTATCTTTACTACTACTCTCTTGCTCATGATCTTTTCGTCGATTTATCTTTCCGCGTCCTTCTGCCTGATCTCCACCCTCCTGATCTTACCGGAGATGGTCTTAGGCAGCTCATCGACAAACTCGATGATACGCGGATACTTATAGGGGGCCGTCTCGTGCTTCACGTGATCCTGCAGCGTCCTGACGAGCTCGTCGCCCGCCTTCGCCTTCCACTCCTTCGCGAGCACTACCGTAGCCTTCACCACCATACCGCGGACGGCATCGGGCACGCCCGTGACCGCACACTCCACAACAGCAGGATGGGTCATCAGCGCACTCTCCACCTCGAACGGTCCGATGCGATAGCCCGACGACTTGATCACATCATCAGCACGACCTACGAACCAATAGTATCCGTCCTGGTCGCGCCATGCCAGATCGCCGGTGTGATACACCCCATCATGCCATGCCTGACGCGTAAGCTCCTCGTCACGATAATAGCCCTTGAACAGTCCGAGCGGCTTGTCGGTTCCCACGAAGACACACACCTCGCCGCGCTCGCCGTCCTCACACTCACTACCGTCGTGACGGAGCAGCCGGATATCGTACTGAGGATTGGGCTTACCCATCGATCCAGGACGAGGCTCCGTCCAAGGGAACGTACCCAACGTCATCGTCGTCTCTGTCTGTCCGAAGCCCTCATACATCTTCAAGCCAGTCAGCTCATAGAATCTCTTATAGACGGCAGGCTCAAGAGCCTCACCGGCCGTAGTACAATACTCCAGGGAAGAAAGATCGTACTTAGAGAAGTCCTCCTGGATCATGAACCGATAAATCGTCGGCGGCGCGCAGAACGACGTGACATGATACTTCTCCATCGCCCGCATGATCTTCTCGGCCGTGAACTTCTCATGGTCGAAGACAAAGACCGTCGCCCCAGCGAACCACTGTCCATAGAGCTTGCCCCACACGGCCTTTCCCCATCCAGTGTCGGCTACGGTGAGATGGATGCTGTGCTCATCGAGATGATGCCAATAGACTCCCGTCGTCAGATGGCCAAGGGCATAGAGGAAATCGTGAGCCACCATCTTCGGCTCACCACTCGTGCCGCTGGTGAAATACATCAGCATCGTATCATCATTGGCGTTGACTCTTTCAGGCCGTACAAACGGCGGTGCTTCCCGCCACTCCTTGTGAAAGTCGTGAAAGCCGTCGGGAACCGGCTTGTCGGACTCGCACATCGAGTTGACCGCCACAAGAACCTCCACCGTCGGACTGGCTGGCAGGGCGGCACGGATCTGATCGGTAACATACCGGTCGTTGCAGCAGATGATGGCCTTGACCGATGCCCGCTCGTTGCGATACTCGATATCCTTCGCCGTGAGCATGTGGGTGGCGGGTATGGCCACGGCCCCTATCTTGCACAGGGCGAGCATAGAGAGCCACCACTGGTAATGGCGCTTCAGGATCAGCATCACCTTATCGCCCCGGCCGATGCCGAGCTGCATGTAATAGGCCGCCACCTGATCGGTCTCCCGCTTCAGGTCACCGAAGGTGGCACGCACCTCCTCACCCCGCTCACTGGTCCACAGCAGGGCCAGCTTGTCGGGCCTCTCCTCTGCCCAGGCATCCATGACATCGTAAGCAAAATTGAAATTCTCGGGTATGATAAACTGCAGATGTTCCTTGAAATCCTCCTCAGAGGTGAAATGAGTCTGCTTCAGAAATCTTTCTATCATAGTCTCTCTCTTGACTGGTTGATCAGAATACTATTGCAAAGAAGCGAACCGGCTTGCCGTTCAGGGCACGCATGCAATGAGGCTGTGTAGAGTCGAAATAGATGCTGTCGCCCTCCTCGAGAACGATGACCTTCGTGCCCACCGTCATCTCAAGGGTACCCTCAAGCACCATGTCGAACTCCTGATTGGGATGCGAGCTGCGATTAAGCGGCGTTCCGTCGGGCTTAGGGCTGACGGTGACGATGAACGGGTCGGCAATACGTCCCCGGAATCCGCTGGCAAGGCTCTCATAATGGTAGGCCTTCACACGGTTAACGCTGGCACCCTTTCCCTTTCGGGTCACAAAATAGGTGCTCATGTGCGGCTCCTCTCCGAAGAGAAGCTCGTCGAGGCTCAGTTGATACTTCCTGGCGATCTTCTGCAGATTGCTGATATGCAACTCGCTCTCGCCACTTTCGATTTTCAGGTATTCCTCAGGCGTGCAGCCCATGGTCTCCGCCAACTCACCGACACTCAAGTCGAGGACCTCGCGTAAGCCTTTTAGACGCTCACCGATCTGATGTATAGCTGATTCTTCCATATTGATTCGTTTTTTCCGGTCTCAAAAATACAAAGAAATATCGGATTTTCAGTAGAAATGCCCGAATTATTTCATTATCTTCCGATTTACCATCCTTATCTTACACACCGTCGCTAACAGTGTGCAATCAGGAGCATCTGCATGCAAAAAGAAGACACACCGGACAAGGCCACCGATACATACGCGACGGGGGCGACATCCGCCGCCCCCGTCGTGACACTACAATTCCTTCATTCCTGCCTTGATGCCCTGGATGACGGCATTGGAGAAACCATACCGCTCGAGGGTGTTCAGACCCTTGATCGTCAGTCCACCGGGCGTCGTCACGGTATCGACGCCTGCCTCGGGGTGCATGCCCGTCTCTCTCAACAACGACACGGCACCCTGTATGGTCTGCAACGTGATGTCGCGTGCCTGCCCAGCCTTGAAGCCCAGCTCCACGCCGGCCTCGGAGGCCGCACGGACATAGCGCATCACATAAGCGATGGCACAGCCTGCCATGGCCGTCCCCGCCGGGAGCATCTGCTCCGTAGTGACGACAGTCTGTCCGAGATCGTCGAAGATCGCCCTCACCCGATCGACGGTAGCTTGGTCCGACTCATCGGGTGCGATGAACGTCATCGACTGGCGCACGGCGATGCCCACATTGGGCAACACCTGCATGACACAAGGGAAACCATCAGCCGTGGCGAGCCACGCCTTCAACTGACGAAGCGACACCGAGGCTGCCATGTTGAGGACAATCTGAGAAGAGAAGTCGAGGACGTCCTTGATCTCCTCGAGCACTGCCGGCACGACATCGGGTTTCACGACAATGGCCACGAAGTCGGCACCCTGCACGGCCACACGGTTGTCGGTCGTCACACTGGCACCCTGTCGTGCGAACTTCTCCAACTTCCCCTCATGGGGATTGGCCACCGTAATATCGGCGGCATTAAAAAGCGTGCCGTTGAGCAGGCCCTGCGCAAACGCGCCACCCATCTCACCGGCACCAATGATTGCTATCTTCATAAAAAATATCTATAAACTGATTAGAGAGGCAGCCCCCATCGCCGTTGGCCTACAGACTTTGCTATTATTTAAATCCTTCAGGCTTTCCAATGACCGATTAGGGTAATCCTGATCCATCACACGTCTTTACATCGTGTGCAGGACACGGAGCAGACGCTCCAGGAAGTCGTCGACATCGGCCTTCGTGATGATCAGCGGCGGCAGGATGCGGAGAATGTTTGTCGAGGCACAGCCCGTGAAGCAATGCTCCTCATGGATCAGCCGTGAGCGCACCTCCTTGTGAGGAATGTCGAGCACTACACCGATCATCAGGCCACGTCCGCGCACCTCAACGATATGCGGCTCGGTCTTCTCCAACTCGTGAAGACGACTGAGGAAATAAGTGCCCACCTCATCGACATGCTCCACGACATGCTCCTTCTCGAAGATGTCGAGGACGGCGAGCGCTGCCGTGCAGGCCAGATGATTGCCTCCGAAGGTGGTGCCGAGCTGTCCGTACACCGGCTTGAACTCGGGTGAGATCAGTACACCGCCCATAGGGAAGCCGTTGCCGATGCCCTTGGCCACGGTGATGAGGTCAGGACGTATGCCCAGCCACTGATGGGCGAAGAACTTGCCCGTACGGCCATAACCACACTGTATCTCATCGCAGATGAGAAAGGTGCCATACTTCTTGCAGGCCTTCTGCAGTCCCTGTGCGAAGTCGGCCTCCACCATATTGCAGCCACCGACGCCCTGGATACACTCGAGGATGCAAGCGCAGACATCGCCCTTGGCCAGCTCGCGCTCCCATGCCTCGAGATCGTTGATCGGGAGATAGGTGACATGACCATTGTCGTTGATAGGTGCAATGATCTTAGGATTGTCGGTCACCTCGACGGCCAGCGACGTGCGGCCATGGAAAGCCTTCTGTGCGGAGAGAACCCGCTTGCGTCCATTAGTGAACGAGGCTAGCTTCAGCGCGTTCTCGTTGGCCTCAGCACCGCTATTGATCAGGAAGAGCTGATAGTCGTCATAGCCACAGGCCACCCCCAGACGGCCGGCCAGTTGCTGCTGCAGACGGTTGATCACAGAGTTGGAATAGAAGCCCAGCCGGTTGAGTTGGGCAGTCAGCATCTCCACATAGTGGGGATGGCAATGACCGACACTGATCACGGCATGGCCGCCATAGAAGTCGAGATACTCCTGATTGTTATCGTCCCATACGTGGCAGCCCTTGCCCCGCACGATATTAACATCATATAATGGATATACGTCGAATAAATTCATAATTGTCTGTTTTAGAAAGCCGAAGCCTTCAGTCCGAGTCCGGCCGTCTCATCGATGCCGAACATAATGTTCATATTCTCTACAGCCTGTCCTACTGCTCCCTTAAGCAGATTGTCAATGCAGGATGTGATCAGCAGCTTGTCGTCGATGATGTCGGCATGGACAAGCGCCTTGTTGGTATTGACCACCTGCTTCAGATCGAGTGACTTCTCCACGTAGTGCGTGAACGGCTCGTGGGCATAGAACTCCCCGAAGCCATTAATGATCCCATCGGCATCGAAACCGGGATCGAGCCTTACCACCTCCGTAGCGAAGATGCCACGTGCGAAGTCACCACGGTAAGGAATGAAGTCGATGGAGGCATCGAGGAATCCCTGTTCCTCCTTCAGGCTCTGGCGCACCTCCGTAATATGCTGATGGCGGAAAGCCTTGTAGATGCTGAGATTGTTGTTGCGCCAGGAGAAATGGGTCGTCGCTCCGGGTTTCACCCCTGCTCCCGTAGATCCCGTGATGGCGTTGACGCTCACATCATGTCTCAAGAGTCCCATCTTGGCAGCGGGCAGCAGTCCGAGCTGCAGGCACGTGGCGAAGCATCCAGGATTGGCCACATGATGGGCACGTGCGATGAGAGCACGGTGGATCTCCGGCAGACCGTAGACAAAGTCGTGACGGGCGGGCACCGGCTTCATGATGGGTGCCGCATCGAAATCGAACCCCGAATGATTAGCTGAAGGCGCGTCCGTAGGATCCCAGCGGAAGTCCTGCGCCAGATCGATGATCCGCACGCCTGCCGGCAAGTCGTGTTCTCTGAGGAAAGCCTCACTCTTGCCATGACCGAAGCAGAAGAAGAGCACATCAACATCCTCGAAGGGCATCTGGTCGGTGAATCGCATCTCCGTATCGCCATAGAGTCCCTCGTGGACATCGGTGAGGAGATTGCCGGCATTGCTCTCGCTGTTGACGAAGACGATCTGTGCCTCGGGATGATGGAGGAGCACACGGATGAGCTCACCCGCCGTATAGCCCGCTCCACCAAGTATACCTATCTTTATCATTGATTCCGTTTGTTTATCATGATTCCTGCGGCATGCAGATCCACAGGATGATGTAGATCAGCAGACCGGGGAAGGCGGCGGAACAAAGGGAAAGCAACAGATAGCCGATGCGCACCAAGGCGGGATCCCAACCAAAATAATTGGCCAGGCCACCACAAACACCAGCTATCCAACGATCGCGTGAACGAAGAAGTTTCTTATAAGTCGTCATAATATAATTCTTAATATATACTTTTAAGACGATTTCTTTCCTATAATAGTTGCAGCCGTCCCGTAAAAAAATTATCCATGGCCCGCACGACACTGTTACGACAGTACCGCACAAGCCTTCGTATCTTAGCGTTGCTCGTCGGGGTGCATGCCGTAATAGACACGCAGCGGCGTAGAGCTGACCTTGATGAAGCCCTTGGCATCCTCAGCGGTCCAGCCATGCTGCATCTCACCATACTCGCCCAGCTTCGATTTCGTGAGATCGTCGGGAGAGTCGACACCCACCGTCTGGAATGAATACGGACGGAGCTTCAGGATGGCCGTACCGTTGACATGACGCTGTGAAGAGGTGAGCATTGCCTCAATATCGGGCATCACCGGCTCAAGATACTGACTCTCGTGGAGGAACATGCCATACCAGTTGGCCACCTGATCCTTCCAATACTGCTGCCACTTCGACAGCGTTGACTTCTCCAGCAGACGGTGTGCCTCAATGATCAGCTTCGGTGCGGCAGCCTCGAATCCCACACGTCCTTTAATGCCGATGATCGTGTCGCCGACATTGCAGTCGCGTCCGATGGCGTAAGAGGCACCGATCTCCTCGATCTTCTGGATAGCCTTTACCTTGTCGTCAAACTTCTCGCCATTGACAGCAACGATCTCGCCCTTCTTGAACTCGATGCGCAGCTCGGCTTCCTCCTCCTTAGCCGTGACATGCTTCAGATAAGCCTCCTCGGGCAGGCCCTGGGTCGGATCGAGCAGCTCGCCGCCACAGATCGACGTACCCCAAATGCCTACATTATAAGAATATTTCAGTTTTGTGAAGTCGGCAAAGAATCCGTGGCTGTTGAGATAGTCCACCTCCTCCTTGCGTGAGAGGGCATGGTCACGCGTCAGCGTGATAATCTCCACACCGGGTGCCATGACGAGGAAAGTCATGTCGAAACGGATCTGGTCGTTGCCGGCACCCGTCGAGCCGTGAGCAATGGCATCGGCACCGATTTCCTTAGCATAGCGTGCGATGGCGATAGCCTGGAAGATACGCTCCGACGACACGGAGATGGGGTAACAGTTGTTGCGCAACACGTTACCGAAGATCATATACTTCAGCGACTTCTCGTAGTACTCATGCGTCACATCGAGGGTGACATATTTCACGGCGCCCAGCTTATAGGCATTCTCCTCATTGGTCTTCAGCTGCTCGGGACTGAAGCCACCCGTGTTGGCACAGGCGGCATAGACATCCCAGCCGTCCTGAGTCAGTTTCATCACTGTGTAAGAGGTATCAAGTCCGCCACTGAAGGCCACTACTACTTTCTTTTTGCTCATCGTTTATTTCCTTTCTTAAATATCAGGCTCTCCTCACCATCTCAAAGCGGGACCACACCGAATGTCTACGAGGCAGACGGCCGGTGACACGGGACTCCGAGCAGTGCCAGAAAAATGATTATATATTTTTTATTCGTTATCAATAAGACGCTTGATGTCCTCATCGGTCCATCCGTCAATCTTGCGGATGCGCTGCATCACCGACATGGGGATCTTAGCCGGCAGATGTTCGTCGGGATCGAAGAGCATGGCCGTGCAGATGCAATATTTACGGTTGGTACGATGCAGCACGTCCTTGTTAATACATCCCTCACAACCCCGCCAGAAAGCCTCATCGGAGGTGAGATCGTTGAAGGTCACCGGGTGATAGCCGAGCTGAGTGTTCATCTTCATCACGGCCGAACCGCTAGTGAGAGAGAAGATCTTGGCATGAGGCCAGCGCAGACGGGCGAGCGTGAACGTCATATCCTTGATGCGTTTAGCCAGTCCGAGTCCCCGATAATTGGGATGTACGATCAGACCAGAGGTAGTCACATAATGTTTGTTGCCCCAGGTCTCAATGTAACTGAATCCGGCAAACCGCTCACCGTCTAAAGCGATGACTGCCTTTGCCTCCCTCATCTTTGTAGCGACATACTCCGGAGAACGCTTGGCAATACCCGTTCCGCGAACCTTAGCCGCCTCTGCAATCGTCTGCAGGATGGTGTCGACATACTTAATATGTGACTCATCGGCAACCATCACCTTAATATTATCCATTATCTCTATTAAAATTAAATTACTACAATACTATTCAGTCCTTCTACCACGGCATTGTGGTCGGTCCCTTCCTTGATCACCACGAAAATGGTATCGTCACCGGCTATTGTTCCCAGGATCTCCGGAAGATGACTGTTGTCGATGTTATAGGCAATGCTGCTGGCATAGCCGGGCAACGTACGAATCACACCCATATTGCCGGAGAACTTGATGGACAAGAAACCGCTCACCTTGAGCATCTCTGAGGCAGGCAATGGCTTTTGTACCCGCTTATACATCGTCTCGCTAGGAAGCACATAGACGCTGCGCCCACGGCTCGACGTGGCCTTTGCCACCTTCAGCTGCTTCAAATCACGGCTTAATGTGGCCTGAGTAATGGTATATCCGTCTTCCTTGATCAGGTCGAGAAGCTCCTGTTGACTGCCCACCTCCCTGCTGGAGATGATCATCCTGATGGTATCTAACCGACCGCTTTTTCCGTTCGTCATGTCTTATCTATGATTTCATACAAAATTCGTATGCAAAAGTACGTATATTCATAGAATAAACCAAGAATATTTTGCAGAATATTGCATATTTCACGATATTTATACATACACATCGATAAAAATCGAATAAATATACAAATACGTACTCTATAGAAAATGTATCTACTGCAGATGGGAAATGTATATGCTGAGAACTAGAAACTCATCCGCCAATTATAAGAGATACCTCTGCTGAGAGCACAGACACTGTGGACACGAAAATAATCCGGGAAAAACGTACTGACTATACAGACTGCATTATGTGGCCCAATTCAGTATCAGGTTTGTTATACCTTATTATATATGCAGACATATCATGCATGTAGACACTTTAAGGTACGGCCGAATGGACAATTGCTAATAGTATGACAGATAATGGCTGATGCTCGTATAGGTGGACATACCATGGCGTATCTTTAAAGGTCTACCCTTTTTCATTTATATCCTACTCATCTCTTGGATATTTTTTAAGAAAATATTAAAACATAGATTTGGATTAAATATATAGTGTGAAGGCATAAACAGATTGATGTCTGTAGACAATTCTATTTATCCTTCTCATTGAATATCAATAGGCTGGTAGAATAACATTAGTCGCAGCCTAACGTATGCAAATGTGTCCCCATCCCACCAGCAGGTCGGTGCGTCCTCCCTGCTCCTTATAATAGACAAGAGCGTCATAACAGTTCTCTGTCTCGTGAAAATTACCCTCTGAGGGCAGAGGGGCGAAAGTACCGTCGGGTTGTTCTGTAAGATACTGATAAGAATAATAGCCCTGCTTCAGCCATAGCGCTGCCTCATACTCGTTACGATCGGGATTCCACTGCATCTCATACTGCGGAAGCATACGGTCGTAGGTCCACCAACCATTGACATAGATAGGTGCTGTCTGCTGCGGAGCCTTCAGTCTCAGATGGACCAACACATAATCGGTGGTGGTCGTCACCTCCGTGTTGTCAGAGTTACGGATAAAAAAGGCACCGTTGGCATCTTCATCATAAACATAACTCGGGCGCGGCTCGTCAGCGAACTTGAAAGCGTTATAATGTTCACCGTCCCATCGCAGTTCCTCAATGCCCATGGACGTGTGATCAAGGTCGAGCACCTCAAACTTACGGTACTCGTTGCCGCCATCGAAGACATAGTCGCGGCAATGATCCCACTTCAATCCGTCACCACTGACATATTGTGGCTTCGCATTGATGCGTGCGTTGTCCCACCGGAAATTCTGGAGCACGACCGTATGAATCTGCGTCGTAGGATCGTTGACTCGCAGACTATTGTAGTTGACCACCATTCCTACCTGCTGATGGCGTCCGTTCACATCCTTATCGGTGACTGTCGTCGCCGTCATTCCTACCGTCATAGCCGGATCGACGACCATAAAACAAGCTCTTGCAACCGGCTGATGGTCGGCGTCCTCATTGTAGATAATCACCTCGTAATTGCCCGAGATCTTCATGGCACAAAGCGAATTGGGCAGGTCGAGGGTGTAATGCGTATAAAGCTGATTGGTATTGAACGACTCCTCATAGTCATCAATGGTATTGCCCTCAGCAAACCCATCACAATAGTCGGACGTCAGCAATTCCTCGCTCGGTGTCCAGTCGGCCTCACAATGACGCAGATCGTAAGTGTAACGGTGATATTCGTGTGTAAGATCATCGAACTCGATGCGCACCTTATCACCACTGCCGAGCTTAATCACCGGCGGTGCCATCCAATCATCGCCCGCCGTCAACTGCAACGTAGCAATATGATCGGAAAGAATCTCACAACGCTGTGCATGTACGCAAAGGGCACAGACAAGACAAAGGAAAAGAACTAACTGGCGCAACATAAAAAACTGGTATTAAATTCTAATCGGTCATCTTCAATAACCGGTCCACCGATCATTAGGCCATCTCTATAAGGAGTTAAAAAAAGGCATCACACAATCATTGCTGATTGGGCGATGCCTCTCTTTATTTTTTAACCTATAAGGCTATTACTCACCTTTGATGGCAGCAACACCGGGGAGCACCTTACCCTCGATAGCCTCGAGCATAGCACCACCACCAGTAGAAACATAGCTTACCTTATCGGCCAGACCGAACTTGTTGACAGCAGCAACAGAGTCGCCACCACCTACGAGAGAGTAAGCACCGTTCTCCTGAGTAGCCTGAGCCACAGCCTTAGCGATCTCACCGGTACCATGTGCGAAGTTCTCGAACTCGAACACACCTACAGGACCGTTCCACAGAATGGTCTTAGAGCTGAGGATGATCTTCTTCCAGTTCTCGATAGACTCTTCGCTGGCATCCATACCCTCCCATCCGTCGGGGATGTTGTAGATGTCTACCACCTTGCGGTTGGCGTCGTTAGAGAAGCTGTCACCTGCTACGGTAGCAACAGAGAGGCTGAGGTTTACACCCTTCTCCTTGGCAGCCTTGATTACGTTCAGAGCCTCGGGCATCAGGTCGTCCTCGTGCAGAGAATCACCGATATGACCACCCTGAGCCTTGATGAAGGTATAACCCATACCACCACCGATGATCAGGTTGTCCACCTTGTCAAGCAGGTTCTTGATCACACCGAGCTTAGAGCTTACCTTTGAGCCACCGATGATGGCAGTGAAAGGATGCTGAGCATTCTTCAGCACATTGTCGATAGCAGTAACCTCTTTCTCCATCAGGTAACCCAGCATCTTCGAATCCTTGTCGAAGTAGTCAGCGATCACAGCGGTAGAAGCGTGCTTGCGGTGTGCGGTACCGAAAGCGTCGTTTACATATACGTCAGCGTAAGAAGCGAGCTTCTGGGCGAACTTCTTCTGGCTTTCCTTCATGGCCTTCTTTGCCTCGTCGTATTCGGGAGTACCCTTCTCAACACCAACGGGCTTGCCTTCCTCCTCAGGATAGAAGCGCAGGTTCTCCAGCAGCAGAGCCTCACCCATCTTCAGATCGGCAGCCTCTTTGTCAGCGTTAGCGCAATCGGGAGCGAACTTCACGTCTACACCCAGCTTCTCGCTTACCTTACCAACAATCTGCTTCAGTGACAGTTTAGGATTCACCTTGCCTTTGGGCTTGCCCATGTGGCTCATCATGATCACAGCACCGCCATCGGCGAGAACCTTCTTCAGAGTGGGCAGGGCACCGCGGATACGGGTGTCGTCAGTCACATTGCCATTGTCATCCAAGGGCACATTGAAATCTACACGAACGATTGCCTTCTTGCCGGCAAAGTTGAATTGATCGATTGTCATTTGTTTAGTTATTATGATTAAATTGTTGTTGAAGTCTTTCTTTACGCACGCAAATTTACTAAATATTTCTCATAATGCAAGCAAAACTCCCGACGAATTATTTATTTTTTGAATTACGAAAATATTATTTACGCACCGTCCGGACAACAGCTTCTCAGTCGTCATAGACCGTTGTGTCATCGATGCCTGCCTCCGCAAGCGCTTCACGCCGCTCACGACACGTGCCGCACTTGCCACAATGGTGTTCACCCCCCTTATAGCAGCTCCATGTCTCGCTGTAATCGATACCCAGACGCTTTCCGATGCGTGCGATATCAGCTTTTGTGATGTTGGTGTAAGGGGCGACGATATCCACTCCGTCGTAGGTACCGGCCTGCATGGCCGCCGACATCGAACTGACGAAGCCGGGACGGCAGTCGGGATAGATGGTATGGTCGCCACTGTGGTTAGCCATCATAACATGCTTGAGATGATGCGTCTCCGCTAGTCCGCACGCCACACTGAGCATAATGCCGTTGCGGAAGGGAACGACCGTCGACTTCATGTTCTCCTCATCATAATTACCCTCGGGGATTGCCTCTGCACCCTCCAGCAACGACGACTTGAAATAATCCTTCATGAACATCAGAGGAATGGTGATATGAGGGAAGCCCAGACGCTTGCAGTGCATCTCTGCCAAAGGCAGTTCCTTGGCATTGTGATTGGAACCGTAATCGAACGACACGGCCAATGCAATTCTGTCCTTGTAGTCATAAAGAAGGGTGATGGAGTCCATGCCTCCGCTCACCACAATAATGGAATCCTTCATTGTATAGAATTAAAAATAACGTACTACTTATTATCCTTGGAACAGGCCGGGACCTCCGTCTCGCCCTCCTGCGTGCGGCCCGGCTATCCGAACAGACAGCGCAACGCCTCTTCCACCTTATGGACGGGATGGAGCCGTATGCTGTATGCCGCCGTGCTGATGCCCTTGAGATTCTGTGCCGGGACGATGATATCGGTAAATCCGAGTTTCTCCGCCTCCGCTATGCGCTGGGCAATGCGACTGACAGGCCGCACCTCACCACTCAGACCTACCTCGCCACATAGGCACCACCCACTCTCTATCGGCGTATCAACATTGCTGGAGAGCACAGCCGCTATGACACTCAGGTCCATGGCCATATCGGTGATGCGCAACCCACCAGCGATATTGAGAAACACATCCTTCTGTGCCAGCTTAAAGCCGACACGCTTCTCCAGAACGGCCAACAACATATTGAGTCTCCGCTGGTCGAAACCCGTAGCCGAGCGCTGCGGCGTGCCGTAAGCAGCCGTGGAAACCAGTGCCTGCGTCTCAACGAGGAAAGGACGGACGCCCTCGATGGCACAACTGATGGCCACGCCGCTCAGGCCCGAATGTTCCTCGCTGAGCAACAGCTCGGAAGGGTTGGCCACCTGACGCAGTCCGTCACCGCGCATCTCGTAGATGCCCAGTTCAGAGGTGGAACCGAACCGGTTCTTGATCGAGCGCAAGATGCGGTAGAGATAATGCTGGTCGCCCTCAAACTGGATGACGGTATCGACGATATGTTCGAGGATCTTCGGACCGGCAAGCGTTCCCTCCTTATTAATATGTCCGATGAGGATCACGGGCACGCCACTCGTCTTGGCAAAGCGCAACAACATGGCCGCACACTCACGCACCTGCGACACCGAGCCGGCAGAACTCTCCACCGTCTCCGTCTGGATGGTCTGGATAGAATCGACTACTACCAAATCGGGCTTCACCTCGTCTATGTGGCCGAGGATGTTCTCCAAGGATGTCTCGCACAGAAGAAAGATATTGTCGTAGTCGGATGCCAGTGGCTCATCACCTCCATTCCCGGCTGTACCGTCGAGCTCCTGTTCTACAGTTCCGATAATCCTATCGGCCCTCATCTTCAGTTGGTGAAGGCTCTCCTCTCCGCTCACATACAGCACCCGCATGTCCTTCTGCCGCAGGATGGTCTGCAGCGTGAGCGTCGACTTACCAATGCCCGGCTCGCCGCCAAGCAACGTGATCGACCCCGGCACAAGACCTCCTCCGAGCACACGGTTGAGCTCCTCATCGTGAAGATCAACGCGCGGCTCCGCACCAGCCGTGATGTCGCGCAGCCGCACGGGATGATTGCCACGCCCCTCATCGGCCGTCCTGCTGCGATGGGCACGCACGCTCATCGCCACACGGCCTGCTGCAGCCCCGCCATTATCGGCTGCCACACGGATCTCCTTGAAGGTGCCCCACTGTCCACAGGCCGGGCACTTGCCCAGCCATTTAGCACTCTCCTGCCCACAGTTGGAGCATACAAACATCGTCTTGTCCTTTGCCATGGATACATTTCTCTTATTACTGCAAAAGTAAGGAAAAGAAGTGAGAAAGAGAATGAATACATCCTATTTTTTCCTTATAGTAACCACACTGCCACCGGAGAAAAGACAAAAAACAACGCCTATAGATATGCCGTCTCGAAAATAATGAGTATTTTTGTAGAAAACAATAACACTATATTAAAATTCCATCACATGAAAACAGGTATCATTCAACAACACAATACTGCCAACATCGAGAGCAATATCGAGCGTCTCTGTACCAAGATCACTCACCTGGCCCATGAGGGAGCAGAACTGATCGTCCTTCAGGAACTTCACAACGGCCTCTACTTCTGTCAGACCGAGGACGTGGACCTCTTCGACCAAGCCGAGCCCATCCCCGGTCCGTCGACCGAGCGTTTTGGTGCCCTGGCCAAGGAGTTGGGCGTGGTGATCGTCACCTCTCTCTTCGAGCGCCGTGCTCCCGGCCTGTACCACAACACGGCCGTAGTGCTGGACAAGGACGGCTCCATCGCCGGCAAATACCGCAAGATGCACATCCCTGATGATCCCGCCTACTACGAGAAATTCTATTTCACGCCCGGCGACCTCGGTTTCGAGCCCATCGACACCTCCATCGGTCGCCTCGGCGTGCTCGTCTGCTGGGATCAATGGTATCCCGAGGCAGCGCGTCTGATGGCCCTCAAGGGTGCCGACCTGCTCATCTACCCCACCGCCATCGGCTATGCCCTCTCCGACACTCCCGACGAGCAGGAGCGCCAGCGTGAGGCATGGACCACCGTGCAACGCGGACACGCCGTAGCCAACGGCCTTCCCGTCGTGACGGTCAACCGTGTGGGCTTCGAGCCCGATCCCAGTGGCCTCACGGGCGGCATCCCCTTCTGGGGCTCCAGCTTCGTGGCCGGTCCGCAAGGCGAACTGCTCTACCGCGCACCTAAGGACGAAGAGGTGGAGCAGATCGTAGACATCGACCTGAAACGCTCCGAGCAGGTGCGCCGCTGGTGGCCCTTCCTCCGTGACCGCCGCATCGATGAATACGGAGGCATCACTAAAAGATTCATCGACTAAAAAAAACTAGCTAAATGGCAATTACCATCATTGCACTCATCGCAGGCATCGTCATCGGCGCCCTCATCGGCACCGTACTACAACGAAACAAGATCACCCAGGCGGTGGCCGACACCGCCATGCTCAAGACACAGGCCGACAACCTGCAGACACGCCTCAACGAACTGCAGGCACAGAACAACCGACAACTGGCTGAGCAAAAAGAATATGCCGAGAAGCAGCTGGCCGATCAAAAAGCACAATACGAGGACCGCCTGGCCGAGCTGCGCGCACAGGCTGACCGACAGAAGGAAGAACTACAGACTCGCCAGGAGGCACTCCTGAAAGATCAACAGGCCCGACACGACCGTGAGAAGGCCGACCAGCAGACCCGTTACGAGAAGACGCTGAACGACCTGAAGGAACAACAGCACGAGCAACTGGAACAGCAGGCCCGCCTCATCAAGGAACAGATCACGACGACGACTGAACGCATCCTCAAGGAACGGGCCGCCGAGCTGAGCACTACCAACAAGGAACAGCTCTCGTCCATCCTGAACCCGCTGCACGAGAACCTGCGTCAGATGAAGGAGGCGGTGGAAAAAAGCGACCGCGAACAGACGATCACCATAGAGCGTCTAGGACAGTCGATTCAAGAAAACCTAAAACAAGCCAAGGAGGTGGGCCAGCAGGCCGACCGTCTGGCCAACGCCCTGACCTCAGAGAACAAGACCCAAGGAAACTTCGGCGAGTTGCGGCTCCGCCAGATGCTTGAGGACATGGGCTTTGAGGAAGGCATCCAGTTTGAGGAACAGGTGACGCTGAAAGAGAACGGACAACCCGTACTCAGCGAGGATGGTCACCGCATGATCCCCGACGTGATCCTCCACTTCCCCGATCAGCGCGACGTGATCATCGACTCGAAGATGTCGATCAAGGCATACGTTGACTACTGCTGCGCAGACAACGACCAGCAGCGTCACGAGGCCCTCACACGCCATATCCAGTCGGTACGCAACCATGTGAAAGAACTGGCCAACAAGAAATATTATGAGCACGCGATGGAGGGACATAAGAAGCTCGACTTCGTGATGATGTACATCCCTAATGACGGAGCCCTGCAGTTGGCCCTTGCCAACGATCCTGACCTATGGAAGGACGCCTACCAGCAGCATGTGATCATCTCCGACAGCCGATCGTTGTACATGATGCTCAGCATCCTAGAGATGACATGGCGGCAGAAACGACAAGCCGAGAACCAGGATCTGATCATGAAGACGGCCAACGAAATCATCGACCGCGTACAGGCCTTCTGGGAACGACTGAAAAAGGTGGAGGATCTGTTCAACAAGACACACTCTGCCTTCACCGAGCTGGAGAACAGTGCCGCACCTAACGGCAAGAGCATCACTACCTCCGCAAAGAAACTCCTCAAATATGGCGCTACGGAGAATCCAAAGCGCAAGATGCGACTGCCCAAGTCCGCCGGAGAGATTGAAGAGGAGGAAGAATAACGACTGCCATGCCGGAACAAGAAATACGGCAACAATCCGGTTCTAACCCAAGACTCTAAACAACATCGGTTATTGGTCTCTCCATCAAGGATGAAGCATAACCCGAGTACTACGATCAGCCGTTTCGCATTATCAGTTACCTTCCGGAAACAATATCTGAAGATAGCCATGTAAAGTTCCTGACAAGCCATAAGAGGGCTTTCTTCTAAAACCTGCCTGAACGAAAGGAAACACAAGAACCATGAGAATATTCATCGCCATACGCTTCACGGAAGCCTTTAAGGCTTCGATCCTGGATGCCCAAGAGGGCCTCAAGGAACAGGGTATCAGGGGCAACTTTACCCGTCCGGAGAACCTGCACCTGACACTGGTCTTTATCGGTGAGACAGACAGGATCGATGACATCAAGACGGCAGTAGCCTCCGTAAGATTTGATCCTTTCGTCATAACGACCGGACAACTCGGCTGTTTCAACGGCAGGAGTCGTGTGCTTTGGATGGGCATTCAGGGGAAAGAAAAGATGAAGACACTGGCACTCCGACTGCGGGAGGCCCTCGACGAACGGGGCATCAATTATAGTCACGGTCCCTTCCAGCCACATATTACCCTCGTACGCCAACCTACGGAAACACCCCTTGACATAGAAATAGAGGATGCCTGCATGACGATCCGTGATATAGTGATTATGAAGTCGGAACGAATTAATGGGCGCCTCGTCTATACCATCATATAAGTTTCATATCAAGAAATAAACAACACATATAAAACAATAACAGGAGCCATTAGGACCTTTACGACTTATACAATTTCAATATAAAAAATACGATTTTTGCTATATTTACAATAAAGTGATAAAAATATAGCCGACCACAAGAAAGAATATATTTGTTTCAGACACAAGAACGTGAAATATCCTATAAACGAAGGCTCACACGATAAACCTAGGGGAGTTATGCATATAGTCTAGTAAGTCTGAAAAGAAAGAATTTGATATCCGTCACGCCTCTGAGAGAAGCCCTGATCTTAGCGTTATGACTTCAAAAGAACCCTGAAAGCTCCTGGGTGCATGCTTCAAAAAATATGCGGGATACTGTGTTAGAATGATGCCCCGCAAAAGTGGGCTTTTTAAGGGGCGACTAAATAAGGTGGCGATCCTGTATGGCCGGGAAGAATGTCGGGCTGCCCTTCCTCTCTTCCTGGACAGGGGAAGGAGCGTGGAGGTGCAGGGCATGACCTGTCCAAAGTGGACGGTTCTCTGAAATTTATCCTATTTTTCTTTATAGTCAAAAATCCCAGATACAGAGCTTCCCAGGTCCGCTGCAGGCCCCTTTACAGCGTCCGGCAGCCCGATTTTCAGGCAGTAGGCGGTGCCAGTCGGCCTCTTTGTTGCCCCGTTTACTTGCAGTTTTTCAAGACACTGAAAATCAATAAGTTGACAAAATGACTATATCCCAGAAAAGTTACCATTGGATATTTGGAAAAGTATCCAATGGTAACTCATCAAAATTCCAATGGTAACTTGCCCAAGTTTCCATGGATACTTTGCCCTTGCAAATATCTTCCTGACTTTTCATGATCTCACTAGACACTTTTTCTCTTATCAACGGGAACAGCAGACACCTTGCAAAAGACATCCTAGAAAAGTAGACCATCAGGCAAAAACCGTACTGTTTTCTTTACAGACTACGGTCCCACAGACAAGCAACAGTCCGGACGTGTTGTCTGTCAGGACCGGATATACCCTTTGGGGCATTGGGCATGAAAAGTCTAGCCGTCCGGGCCCGGGCCCTCGCCTTGCCTGTCACCCGGCACTGCAATGATACCCTGCTTTCCTCGTATGACGAAAGATTCCCGGCATATTTTTTCTGCTTCCACATCCTTTTCCGGCCGCCCGACTCCCCGAATCGTTTCAACAGACGGGTGATAGAGACACAGGAGGCCGAAGAGTTTTCAGTTGTATCAAGAACCTTTCTTAATTGTGGATCACGTTGAAGCTGTGCGGATGTTCACGGTCTCAGCGTCATTGCAGGACCGTCGTCCGGTTGGTCTTGCAAGGATACGATGTCTTTTCAGGGCTCACCCGATAAATATAGGGGAGATATGCTGCTCAGATGAAGTACAGGGATGAAAAGCAGAGGAACTGCTCAAGGGGGCACGTATGGAATGAATGCGGTGAATGAGACCCGAATCATGTGGCATGAATCCTACCGGGTGCCTGTGACGGTTCTTGTCGGACTTCCTGTAACGG
>ULVF01061570.1_pt1 | contig 24421 bp, 31 predicted proteins | sample 1959201 | NCBI WGS metagenome assembly ULVF01 (sample SAMEA4835779, study PRJEB28245) | human gut metagenome | biome: gut microbiome; material: fecal sample | place: Denmark | collected 2008 | reverse complement strand
GACGGTCAGACGGAACCGATTCCGGTGGACACTCCAACTGAATCGGTTCCAGCCGACGCTCAAGGACAGGCTCCGGTGTTGACCGAACAGTCCGCGTTCAATCAGGTTCGTGAGGGAATGATGGCCGACTTCGTGGATAACCAGCACATGTCCCGAGAGAATGCGGAACAGGCTTTCCAAGAAGCCGTGGCCTCCGGCGAGGTCGATAATTCCGTCCAAGCGTATATGAGCCAGAACAATCAATCTCCTAATGAGAATGCGACAGCTCAACCCGAAACGAACGCCAACCAGCCGGTGTACAACACTGAGACAGGTGAGATTGTTGGTGAGACCCTACCCTCCGGAACGATGGACGCCGCCGTGTCCTCCGCCTCCACTTGGCAGAAGGCAACCGACAATGCGACTCCGATGCCTGAATCGGTGAACAATTCACTGCAACAGGCGTACATGCGCGAGAATCCGGTGCAACAGTCTCCGGAGGAGCATTTGCGGATGGCTCAGGAGGAATGGACTGCGACGACCGGACTGCCGGGGTCTACGATGCCGTCGGGTGCCGAACGGGCTATGAACCCGAATGGAATTCAGCCGAGTAGAAAATTCACGGTGGATTCCGGGCAGACGCAACAGCAGGGTTCGGTACAGGCGCAAGCTCCGCGACAGCAGTCTCAACCGCAGCCACAAGCTCAGGTAAGACAACAGCCGTCGGTTCGAATGCAACCGCCAACCACACCGTCACCGACCGTCAAACAGCCAGTGGACGCCAACCCGTCAAACCTGACAGGTTTCCCCTCCGTAGGCAATCTTCGTATGAAGAAACCGCCGACCGGAGGACAGCCGACACCCAAACCGCCGTTCATGAAGTGACGTCGGTTTGACCATCCGGCGTCGAATGTTTTAATCATCTTCCACAGCATTCGACGCCGGTTTCCCTTTCGAAAAACCTTCCAACGTCAAGGAGATTAGAAAAATGGAAGAAGTAGGAAACCAAGCCGCTGACACTGCGGGACGAACGTTGGGTGACGTGCTCACTGTGTTCTTCTCTTGGGTGTTCACGCCGACTGGCGCAATCCTCACTTTGTTGATGATTATTATTTGCGCCGGTAGTGTCGTGTTCGCCATCTTGCAGAAAAGCACCCGCGCGTTGATGACCGCGTTGACCATCTGCGCGTTCCTGTTGTTCGTGTGGATTATCACCGGTGTCTTGGAGGTCATGGGTTTGCCCGTGCGTGAATGGATGAAGGATATCGCGGCCCAGATGCCTGATATCGGTTCACTGTTCATGGAGTTCCTTCGCAAACTGGTGTTCACTGCTACCGAGTAAAAACGAAAGAAAGCCGTATCCGTTTCATCGCGGACGCGGCTTTCTGTTTTTCTGTTCCGCCTGTAAACCTGTACGCCGTTCCATTGTTTTACTGGAATGTTTCTCCGAACGGTTTTCCAGTTCGGCGTGCCGACTTTTCGCCGTTGTTATCATCGAAACAAAAAACATACCCCCACCATGATTCCGTCCACACCGGAAGCAGAAAAAGGAAACCAGAACATGAGAGTCAAAAACCATACGGTCATCATCACCGTCGCAATCATCAAAGGCGGTTCAGGAAAAACAACCACATCAATGGCATTGGCCGAACTATTGCACAAACGCGGGGAACAAGTCACAGTCTTGGACTCCGACAACACGGGCGGCGCGACCATGTGGGAAATGTACGTCGAACAGGAAAACCGCAGACGCAGACAGGACAATCCGGACGCGAAACCATACACGCTCGGCTTCCCCGTCGTGCAAACCAACGAAGCCGTATTGAACAATCCGGAACTCATCCGCGAAAAATATTCAGGCTGGGTCATCATCGACACCCCACCGTCCGACGCCGGAGTGGTGCAGGCGGCGATAAACGCGGGCGACGTGGTGATAATCCCATGCCAGCCATCCGTATCCGATTTGACCCACGCGGGACGCACATACGCGGCGGCACGCAACGGCATCGTCCTGTTGACACGCGTGAAGCCGAGAACGAAACTCGCCCGGAACAGCATCAGCGAACTGGATGAGGAAGGCATCGCACGGTTCGAAACCGTCATCACGGAACGTGAAGCCGTCAAGAACATGTACGGCACAACCGAAATCGACAACAAGGAATATTCCAGCGTCGTGCAGGAACTCATCGACTATCTGTCTGAAATCAATCTGGTGGAAGAATAAAAACAGGAGCAGGGGAGTAAGTAGGCAATCATGGTCAAGAACATCAAACGCAACGCTTTCGCAACCGGAATGCAGGACAAGCGTGACATGCGCCCATTGGAATCACCGGAAAACATTAGCGAACCGAACACGGAGCAGGAACCGACACAGGCCGTTCCTGAAACGCGGGAACCGTCAGACCAGTCAGTCCAAACGTCCGCCGACATGCATGCCCAAACGCTCACGGAGGAAGAAGCCGACCGTCGGGCACGGCTCATCACCGACATAACCCGTCCTGAAACACCGGCACCATCCGAAACGCATCAGCCGCCGAAAGAGAAAAGAATCGGCAGCAACGTCACCGTCGAGAACTGGCGGGCATGGAAATTGAAAAGCATCGAATACGGGACGAAGCAGGCTGTATTGTTGAATGCCGCGATGGATTACTGTTTCCAGCAGGGGCACTTCGACCAGACGCTCATCGACAAGTATGAGCAGAAGGAATAGGTTCCGGTATACTAATATTCGGATGAACAAAAAGACTTCATCGAAGTCTTCCAGATGGGGCGACACTCACAACAGAGCGGACGCCCCATTGGTTTCTCTAAAACACAGTCAGGATACGAACGGGTTCATCGGCTCTTCATCGTCTGCCACGCCCGCGTCCGTGTCGGCATCATCGTTGGCCGACTGGATGGAAGGGAGACTGGGACGGACTATGACACCGGTTTCCGTGATTTCGGCTTTCAATTCCGGCCATGCGAGCTGAATCTTCTCCAACGCTCTCTTGAACTTGCGTCTGAATTCACGCATCGGATACCCGTCATACTTGAACTGCATCAACAGGGCTTCCCATGTCACGCGCGTCTCATGGCGCATGGCATGGGCACGGAACGCGAGCCACTGGTATACGTCCAACGCGAGGGCATCGTTGCGAAGCTGGCGAACGATGGATGGGTTGAGAGGAACGCAGTTCTCGGTCAGCAGTGCCCACATCTCGGGGGAGAACTTTATGTAAGACTTCTTTGCCCCATCATCGTCGTAGTTGAGTGACACTATGTTGGCAACGAAGAAAGAGTGGGCTGTGAATCCGCCAGTGGACCAGTTTTCAAGGACGATGGAGGTTGTTGCTAGATTCCTGACCATGTTCATCACCGTCTCCTTGCTGGACCCTGAATAGTGGATTCCAGTGCTCTTGCAGAATGAACGATAGGTGTCGTCCAAGTAGACGGTATGATTCTCTGCGTCCACGCAGTCGCTACTGTTCTTGATGAGAGAACGGATGTGGATGAGGAACATTCTGGGGGCTGCTCCGTATGCCCATTCTCCGGTGGAGGCCGAGACTGTGATTGACGTGTTTCCGTTAATTTTTCTCATGGACTGAGATTCCGGTTTCGACTGCGGCAGGAAACTCAGCTTCGACATAACCGACGGCGTGTAGTTGTATGTATTCGACTTGTAGAGGTCTTTGCTATGCTTGGTCATGTGACCACGACTCCTTCAGTGTTAGGTGGTTGCCATTCCCCGGCTGGTTCCAACAGTGCGGGGATTTTCTTTTCTCAGAACAGTATACGTCACTACCCACCCCTTATAGATTCTTTTCTACCTTCCGTCTTTTTGTAGCTCCGAACTGCTTGCGAAAAAGGTCGAACTGGGCATGAGGAAGTGCCACGGAGTGTGAGAAAGCGGAACCAAAAGTTGGAACTTCTGACACACATAGACAAAAAGTGGGCACTTTCGACACGGAAAGTGGGCACTTTCGACACGCTTTCGACCCGAAACGCCTACTCCTGTAAGGGATTCCGGCACCTGCAAAAGATATACAAAAGATTACAAAAGATATTAATATCCCTTGTATTCCCTTCTTTTTCAAAAAACAAGTTTTTTCAAAAAGAAGCAAAAAATCAAAAAATTAGAATAAAACCATTTTTTTTGATTCTACGTTCAGACAGGTCTGAACCTGCTTAAGAGTATCCTCAAAGCTTTTAAGAAAAAAGTCATGTCAATATGACCGTTCAGACAGGGTGAACCCTGAGCGACGATTATCCTCAATGCTGTTTTTCGTTTCAACAACTTTGGCGTTTAGACAGGTCTGAATGTTTTCGAGGGAAGAGAGAAAAAGAAAAGTTCCGGAAAAAGAAAAACAGAGAAGCTGACACCGCCAGTGAATGCATGTAGAAAACCCCGAAGCCGATATAGGAAACCTCGGACGGAAGGTAGACTTGAAGACAGTGCATGACAAGCGGAAATGAATTCGGAGCGGAACTGTGTTCGGAATCAAGAAAGACAAGAACGGCAAACAGCCGATGGGCCAGCAGAAGGCGAAGCAGAACCCGAACAATGAGACCGACCTGTTCGCTGACGAGAAGGAACGCAAGGACGAGATAGAACTCACCGCGTGGAAGAAGGCGTTGAAGAACACCCAGAAGTGGAAGGTTCTCATCATCCTGTTCATCTGCACCGGTCTCATCGCACCGATGATTTCCGTCCGCGCAATCAACACGTTGAACGAAATGGGTTCCTACCTGACGGAAAAGTACAAGGAAATCAGCGGCGACAAGCCCGGCAAGCAGGTCGCGTTGCAAGCCGTGTACAGTTGGCTGGATGATGACAAGGGCGCTTTCCAATATGGGTATGCGAATTTGTGGTGGAATGGTGCCACTGAAGTCAGCACTTCCACGTCGGATGATTCCGATGGTGCCACGACTCAGTATTGGAGCCATCAGATGTCCCTCACCGACAAGTCGGATGGAAGCACGAGGGATATCACCCAGCTTGTCGCCGTCACCGATGGTGTGGCTACTGCGGTGGGAACGCCGACCGTGCTTCCAAAGACCGTCACTTCGAACAGCAATACGGACACGTACCGTCCCGACGGTTACATTCAGCTTGACCAGAACACAAGCCTGACGAACGTGGTCAGCGCTTGGTCTAAAGCGTACATCGGCAAAGACGCCAACGCTTTGACGGTACTTGTCGGAGACCCGAACAGCGACCACATGTACCAGCCAGCAAGCTTGGGTTCGTATCTGAACTCGTCCCTCGACTGGCTTGTGCAATGCACCAAGGACGGCAAGACCGTTGACAAGCAGAACAAGTCCGACAATCCCGAATGGGCGGCGGCGAGCGTCAGCATCTCGTTCAAACCCTACGAGAAGAAGGTTGACGCAAGCGCCGCCAACGACCCGAACGCGGACACTGGTTCAACGAGCAACGTGGAGACGAGCGTCACCGTCCTCATCCACAATCCGACCCGTGGTAGCGTGAAAATCGTTGACTGGGGTGCCGAAGGCAGTCTGACCACGTTGAAGGCGTTCAGCAATGCCATCGACCGTTCTCTGATTGGCTCCTCCAGCAGTGATGACGATGATGATTCTTCCGATTCCAGTTCATCGGATTCCGATAGCGGTTCCGGTGATGACGGTTCCGACAATGACGATTCCGACTCCTCCGATTCGGATTCGTCCGACAACAACGGCAGTAATTCATCCCAGAATTCCGACGACGGTTCCGTAACCGGCGACCCCAATGAGGGGCCGAACGACTAATCCGAAAGGAAAACTAAAATGACAGGACACAACAAGCCCAGTGAGGGCGACAAGTTCGCTGAGTTCATCAACAGCAACGGCCCGTTGACCGGTGCGATTATCGCCATCGCGTTCATCGTGTGCCTCGTCATCAGCATCATCTTGAACCTGTGATGAGAATTTTTGGAGGTTTCCTATGGCTAAGAAGAAAGGCGGAATGTCCGCCGGTTCCCTGATTGGCGGCATTCTGGTCGTGTTGACGGCCATGGTGCTCATCGTGAATCTTGGATTGTGGACTCCCATGTCGAAGATTTTCGGATTGCCGGAAATCAACAGTCTGTCCCAGTTGATGCCGGGTGAGGATTCCAAGGTGAAGCCGGATGTGAAATTGGGGTTGAAGGAGCCTTCCTTGAAGTCGTCCGGCTCTAATTCGCAAACCAATACTCCAGAAGCCACAGAAACGCCCTCAGAAACGACGCAGACGCAAAACGGGGACAATTCCTCAAGTCAGACACAAAAGACCGCTACAGGCGTCCCTGAAGGCGCTTTAAGCCCCATTACCACGAAACAGGCGCTCGACAAACTCGCTGACATCGAAACCGCCACCCCACACACCAAAGGCTACAACCGTAAAACCGACTTCGGCACATGGCAGAACAGCAACCAGCTGTGCAGATACGGCACGACCCGCGACTACATCCTCAAACGCGACATGACCGACGTGACCATGGACAAGAACTGCAAGGTGCTCACCGGAACCCTCCAAGACCCATACACAGGCAAGACCATCAAATTCCAACGCGACACCTACGAGACCATCAACGGCAAACAGAAGAAAACAGGCGGAGACAGCATGGCCGTCCAAATCGACCATGTGGTGGCGGTCAACGACGCTTGGGCCAGTGGACTGTGGAAGGACTCGCGTAAGGGCGACCGCATCACCTACGCGAACGACCCGGAAGTGCTTGTCGCGTCCGAAGGTGAGGCAAACAACATCAAACAGCAGGGCGTGAACCTCGTGAAGGATGATGCCTTGAACGGTTCCTCGACCAAGTGGAAGGACGCAACGCCCAGCATTTGGCTCCCGTCCAACAAGACGTACCAATGCTCGTATATGGCTAAACGCGTGTACATCAAAGACAAGTACAAGCTGTCCATGAGCAGTTGGGAGAAGGCCGAAACGAAAACGTTCCTCACGCAATGCGTTGCAGATGAGAACTGATAGCCTGTTTCTCCATGCGACCCGTCGCCCGTAAAGTATGGTTATAGATTCCATATGAGGGCGGCGGGTTGTCTTTTTGTATGAGAGATAAGGGTTTGCAATGTCCGATGTCAAAAAAAATTCAGAGTACGAAATTGAAAACTATGACGAACATGTAAACGCGGTAGGAGATAGCTCTGCACCTGTTTCTCTCCTCTTGGGAATAGGTGTCGGTGGTTTTGACGAAAAAGATTACAGAGATTATCTGGAAGAGAAAAACACGCGTTGAACCCCTTGTCAGAAAAATTTTTCCTGTTTTTCCGGTTTCTCGCTCGATGAATGTTCGAGGTCGTTTACTGTGACAGTTGAGACCGGGTTTTCGTGGTATATCTTCCACCATCTGGTTTCTTCCCCGGTCTCTGTGGAAAGCTCCTCTCGGGGAGTGTGTTTCGGGTTCCGCCACCCGTGTGTGGATTCTTTTTTGGGTGGCGGAACCATTTTCTTTCCTAATTGGCATTGTGGCGATTCGAGAAGAGAATGATGTTATACTAGAAGCGTTCACACAATAACAGAAAAAGCCAGCCAAGGAGAAAAACATGAGCAACTACTTCAACAGCATCGAACATCAAATCAACCTCATGCTCGACAGGGAACAAGACCTCCAAGACGAACAGGAACAGCGTCTACGGGACATTCACGACGGCATTGGGGACTACGTGCTGTTGCCCGAAGGCGACCCGTGGAACATCGATGACTACGAGCAAGACCCACGGCCCACCAACGTCAACAACACTTGCAGTCACGGACTCTATGTTGACGAAGGTGTGAGATCTGGAACCATGTATCATCTCAACCCCGACCTTGGACTGTGGGCGGCTTGTGACGACTACGAGGACATAGAAAAAATGGTCAGGGAAGGCAAGACGCTCACCCAGCCCATTGACGATTACGATTCGAAGCTCGCCTGAGAAAGAATTTTTCCTACAACCTTCCTTGTTTGCGAAAAACTACGTTATAGTGGAACCAGTCACAAACAAGGAAGGTTTCTTTTTTGAACACCGAAACGGACATCACGGACAGTCAAAACCAACAACGTTCCCGTCCGCGCAAAGACCTTGACACCGTAGGCGGATTCCTTGACTCCTGCAAGGACGAGACGCCAATCCTGCTTTACTTCAACACAAACGACGGAATACAAAGAATCCCCCACATCCTAGGAGACCCGCCTACCGTCGGACAACTCCGACTCAACAAATATCTGCGGCCACTGAAAATCCAACGAAGAGTCCGCTACCAGATTGCCGGAACCAGCGACACCGGCTGGGTCATCCGGGTCGATGAACGATTCAAGAAAAAGAAATACGTCAAAGCGTCGAAAGCCTGAATCCTTGGAATATCAGAACAACACCGTGAACAAAAACTGCCTATACTCCAACGGAGACCGGGAAGCGGTCTTGCAGACCATCTTCCGTAGGGGAGTCCTCCCACAGGTCGTGGTGTACGCGCTCGGACTACTGGTGGCGGTATGGCTCCTCGCATATTCGAACTCCCTGACGGGAGGATGGAAAATCATCTTCCTGTTCCTGTCCATCCTGAACTTCGTGTCCGGAATCCGTGGACTCGTCAAGGTCGGCGTCAACTGGACGACGCTCCGTGACTGCGCGTATCCGAACATCGACGCGAACGCGGCTGAAACATGGGATTTGGCGGTATGGCTCGCCAACAGTCCGCAATTCGGAGGAACCCCAATCCGGGATATGCGACAGCAGGAACTACGTGAGGCATTGGATGAGTACGGGACACTGTTCCAAGCGAACAATCCCGAAGACGTGACCGTCCAACTGAACCGGTTGGAACGGCTCATGCACGAAGTGGATTGGACGGGCCAATACGTTCATGCGCTCCTTCTATTCCGACAGTTGAAAGACTCGCATCTCAAATATTGGAGCCAACTGGACGAAGCCTACCGTCAAACGTTAATAAAACTGACGTCAGGCATGCGTTTGGAAAACCTAAGCGAAGACGTGCAACTCTCCCCACACCGCATGGTCATCTTGGACGGATTGCAGATTAACTGCGGACTGCATGGTACCGCAGGAAAATACACCGTCGGCTACGAGGACGGCGGAGTCCTGTGAACTATCAGATGCTACGGGACGCTCGCACCGGACGAATCCACCTGTTCTCCAACAATTGTTGGATGCTTAGGGATTGGGTGGCGAAAAACATCGGATTGGACGAGAACGGCGTAGCTCTCATACGCAGACTCGACCTGTTGGAAATGGAAAAATACTCCACCAAAATGATGGACAATCCCGAATCGTCCAGTGAGGAATACTGGCAAGCCAAAACCATGCATGACGGCATCGTCAAAACGTTCGAGGAACTATCACCTGTCGCACGAATCGAATACTGGGACTGTTTTAACGACACTCCCGTCAACATCCTCTGATTTTAGAAAAAAACACAAAACCTCTGAAAGGAGCAGCATTGGACGAACAATCCTCCACCCAACGTTTCCGTGTTCTCATGGCCGGTATCAGCGAAGGTGAGACCAGAATCCTCTACAACATCGAAAAAGGAAGGTTGACCGCCGACATTCTCAAAAGCAACATCGGCAGACGACTGCTGGATGCCGGACTCATCCGACGTAACGGACAATCAGCCCCATCCCTCACCAAGGATGGCATGCGCCTCGTATCCACGCTCGCCCAAGGCGAGGCAGACCGTCCAATCCGACTATACGAGCGCAACAGCGAAACACTGCTCCGCCAAGCCGGACAGGGAACGGCCAACGCATACAAGGCCGGTTTCGAAAACGCCGCCGTCGAACTGCTGAACGACAAGCTGGTTCACCTCGACATCGCAACAGGCGCTCTGACGCCGCTCCCTGCGGGACGGGAACTATTGGAACGACTGGAGCAGACGGCTTGAAGCCTTGGTTCCAAGACGACACGCTGACGCTCTATGATTGGAAGACTGCCGTATTTATACTTCCTTTTACTTTGAGCAGGAAGCCCCGCCTCTACAGGCGGGGGAGAATGTCACACGAACAATATTTGGAATTGAGTCTGCGAGACCGTCTGAATCAGCCTGCGTTCTTATAGGAGATTGGGAAAAATGCTGTCGTTATTATCGCAACAGAATGTGCTTATCGCATTGGCTGTGGGAGCTATCATATTGGCGCTCATGTTCCTCATCCCCGCCGTCGAGGAACTGGTCGGCATGTATACTCCGTTGGGAGAATTCTGCGAACGACCGAACATGAGATGGGCTGTGGTCATCCTGACCGTCGTGGCGGTTCTCACGGTAGTGGTCATCTGACTTTTCCTTGACGGGGACGGCTTGATAAAACTGGTACCCTCGCTACTCGCATTCAGACATGAACGACAATATTCGCCTCCGCTTGAACAAGGCGATTGAAACCACCGATTCTGAGGAATTCGTGGACATTGCCTACAAGCTGGGACTGTTCCTTACGGAAGGGGAAGACGATTGAGCGTCGAAGAAACAGGAGTTTGGACGGAAACTTATCCAAAAGAACCTTGCCCATTCTGCGGAAAAACGGTTGCTATTCGAATCAGCGAGATTCTTATTGTGGACAAAAAATACTGGAAAGTCCGTATTTTCGACGATAGTGGTTGCCCGTTGTCCGCAATGTTCGAGCGGGGCTTGCGAATGGGGTCAGCGGGGGAAGTGTGTGCCGTTCTTAAAAAGGATTGGCATGAGATTGTGGAAACCGTTTCCACTATGCCGGTTTGTCCCGAATGTGGACGCTCCCCGGTTTGTCGTTATTCCACGAACCTCGACCGTTGGATTATCCTTTGCGAAAAAGGACATTTGAGAACGGATGAGGCTTTCGTTCTCTCTGCCATGAGGAATTGGAACAAGAAAGTCGGTCAATATGTTTGCGACAATCAGAACCAACGACTCGGTCAATGTCTGACGGAGTTTTGGTATCAAGGGGATACGTCGGACGAGAATCTTCCGGAATTCATGAGGCAAAGCTGGCGTGAACGAAAACGTGAATTACCATCCGCTCCGCCGTTGCGTCATCTGCAACGAATCAGTGGAGGCCGACGACCCGACATGCGCGGTCTGCGGCCAACCGGCTTGCAGTAACCACGCTTACGACGTGGGTGGCGGCGAATGGTATTGCGCCGACTGCCACCACGGAAAAACTCACCCGTGCGCGGACTGTGGTGCGCCATCCCATTGGCGGTGCAAGGATTGCGGCAAATGGGTTTGCAAAAACCATTCGACATTCGTCGCGGTTCAAGGTGAGGAATTCTATACTCTTTTCGGCTACTACTGCGATAATGATTTACGTTGGGAACTAGCGGAAGAACAAGCTAAGGAGGTGACGTTGTGAGCGAGAAAACCAGACGGGATAAGACGTTGAAGCTTATCGAGGACGGCGATGACGATGATTGGAAGACTGCCGTATTTATACTTCCTTCTACTCGCTTGAGTTTTGGCCGCTCCTTTTCTGGGAGCGGCTTTTATTTTTCTCATCCAGATGTTATAGTGGAATTGTTCACAAAAAATGGTTAAGGAGAAAAATATGAGCGACAAAAACACCACACCAAAACTTCCCAAGTACAAGAAGACCATCGACGCTACCGGGTTCGGACTGTCCTGCGTCACCGAATACGGGTTCGATGACGCAGGGCTGTTCCACCACTCATACACGTACAACTACAAGAACAGGAAGGCCGTCATCCAAGTGATGGGAAGCCAGCAGCCCGCCGACTGGCATACCCGCCAAAGCGCCTACGCCTCCTACTATGAGGATGGGAAACAGGTAGGCCGAACCCGTGCCTATAACATTCTTGAAAACGCTCAAATCAAGGCAGTCCGTTGGATTATGGGCTTCGGCTCGGATAGCAAGGCGGAAGAAGCCTATCGTGCCGTTCGACTGGAGAAAAGCCATCGCAATCAGCAAATCTGCCGTCGCATCCCCAAACCATTGCGCATGGAAGTCGAGGGGCTTGCAAATAAGCTGGGTTTGAAAATCCACGGCGACGAAGATAACAGCATTGTGGAAACGTTCGTGAACACATATCTCGCCACTGCGGAACAGAATGGTCTGATTGAACTGAGAGAACGTCAATACGGTTACGAAAAGTCGATGACCGTATGGCTGGACGGGGATGCGAGCCGCAAAACCGAAGACGCCCCCGACTGGGAGAAGTTCAAGGAAACCGTCGTGGAAATCGTCCCACTCTATTTGGAATGTAGACGGAAAACGGCGGAAAGCGTTGGTCTGGGGGAGAAGCTGGCTGAAAACTAATCCTGATGGTTGGGACAGAAAACTGCTCCAACCATTTTTGTTGCGTTCTCCAATATCTGCCTATAATCCTCAAGGACACCTACTGTCACGTTTAAGTCCACGGCCATTGGGAAAAGCTCACCCTCATAGATTCGTTCGGATTGGATATATTCGAACGGATTGATAAGCAGTATCGCCGTCTCCTTACGAACGTATGATTCAGCCTTGTCATCGTATTGTTTCCAGCAACAAGTATCACCGTGAGTCCAATGGAATAGTTCATGCGTTAACGTGCATCGTTTCTGCCGCTCGTTCAACCGTGGGTCTATGACGATTATTCGGGTTTCCTCGTCATATACGCCGTTGATGTTTTCCGGAAGTTCCTCCTCGAAAACGTATGGCGCTTGACGTGCGAGTCCTACCATCCGTTTTATCTCTTCATAGCACATTCGCCGGTCGATGGCGACGCTTCTGTTGTCTACTGGGGGATGTTTCAGCAACCGTCCTCGCTTTCCGATTCCGCTTGCTTGTTGGGGTCGTGGTTTGCGGCCAATGTGAGGTCGCCGGAATTGATTTTACGCAGGACGGCTTGAAGCTGCTGTTCCACAACGGATTGCGTGGAATGGTATCCGTTGTGTCCGGCGATGAGTTCTTCTGGGGTCATGTTCCATGCGTGGGCGAGTTTTTCCACGTCGGCGGGGAGCCATTCGACCGTTTCGTTGTATCGTGTGGTGACGTAGCTGGGGCTTTTGCCTAGTTGACGCGCGATGTCCCGTGCGGAGAGCCGTCGGATTCCGGCTTCCGCTAGGATGCGTTGGTTGATTCTTCTGTTGAATTCGCTGGTTTGGTTTTTTCTTTTTCCCATGTTCTCCATGATAACTGATTTTTAACATGAAACGCGTGGTTTTAGATTTGACAGCATACTTTTATATGCTATTGTCTGTAATTACGAACACTTGTTCACTCGAAGAAACAGGAAGTCAATGCATAACATGAGTTACAACAAGGCACGGACGCCCTTGCGGACAGTCGGGTAGACACCTCCAAGAAACCCGTCCCACACACCCCGCCTCAAAATTGGAGGAACACACCCCCAATTTTGTGAATACGCCCAGTATGACTAGAATAAAAAACGTCCACACAATATAAGCCAGACTCCACACAGGCCAGACCAAAAGGAATGTTTTGAGAAAGACAATAGACCAGAAAATCCTCTTGGATAAACACTTCACAAAATTGGACATCCTAGGCCAGCACCTATGGATGATGCTCCAACTGCATCCGAAGACCAATGCTCTCGGCGTATGTGATTGGACGTTTGGAAAAATCAACGCTTACACTCACGGAAACACTCCCACCCTATTCCAACAGGCGGGCCGGGAACTCGTAAACGAAGGACTACTGGTCATAGACGAGGACACCGAAGAAGCACTCCTCCTCGACCACATCGACCTCACGGCGGACTCCGGAACCATCGAATCCGCATACCTTGGAACCGCCAGCCCAAGACTGCGCAGAATCCTAGTCAGTGAACTGAACCGAACCCTCCGACAGGGAAAGCACTTCCCGTTCGAGTGGGAGGAGATTCATGACATCCTCAGTGAATCGAATGCCGACTCCGACGAATATGAGGAGCCGCATCCAAGCGTGGAACCCGTCGAGGATGATTCCCTAAACACCTCCCAGACAGATAATTCCACCTCCAAAAAGGAAAAAGAACCCGCCAAGCAGGACGATACCGAAACCTCAAGCGTGAAACCCGTAGAAGCGGAAGACAAGCCTGTCGGGAAGCGTCGTGGACGGCCACGTAAGAATCCACTCCCTCCGGAAGGAGAAGACAAACCGAAGCGTCGGCGCGGTCGCCCACGCAAGTACAAACCCGAACCGGTCGAACTGATGGACGGAACCATGGAGCCTCCGTTCGAGGAGCCGATGACCATGGAACAGGTCAAGGTTCTGCCCCAATACGATTCCGACACCCCAATCGACGTGGATGATGACGGGGAACCCAAGTATTTGCAGTGGGATGAAATCCCGCAACAGCTTTGGTTCTGGCATCCACTGCCCGAAGACTGGTCTCCGACCGAGAAAGCATCGAAACTGTACAAGGATTTGGGTGGTGGAAGCAAGATGACCATTTTGCAAGCGGCTGACTCGTTCCGTAAGGTCTACGATTCACGCCTGTACGTGAAACGTGACAACGGTTTCAAGGCCGCTCCGCTCTCGCCTGACCGACTCTTCATCCAACAGTTGCTTCACTGGCGTAAGGAAAAGGACGAGGAAAACGAACGCAAAGCCAAGGAAAAAGCCGAGCGGGAAGCGCTTCTCGATGAAGAACCGACAATCGACGTAGACCCCATCTGGGGAAACCCCGAAGGCTTGGTTTCCGCCAAAGTGGAACAGGAAAATCCCCAACAGGAGGAAGTGACCCCACTGATTCCAGACGAGGAAGTACCGAAAGTCCGCCACTACAAGCGGATGGTGCCGAAGGATTGGAAACCGAATCAGAAGCATATCGACCGAGCCAATGAACTGAACATCGACGTGAACACGGAAGCCGAGAAATTCTACAACTACAGCCATTCCAATGGCAAGAAATACTTGGACTTCGACCGCGCCTTCGACAATTGGCTCCTCAACGCCGACAAGTTCAACAGGAACAGCCGAAACACACGACGCAAAACCCGTAGCGAGGAAGGATACGAGCACAACATGAACATGCTGAAAGAATCCCTCGCCCAAGCCGGATGGGATGAATGATGACAGCACAGGCTCCCACACAAGGAACGTTGACCACGGCACAGGCCAGCAATGGACAGCATTACCCACGCGCCTTCGAACGCCCGTGCGCCATCGCGCTGTTGACCCAAATCAACAGTCATTACGGCAACAAGCCGTTGGATGACGCGCAGGTGGATAACTTCGTCAACGAAATCGACCATACGATTAAAGCTGACGAAGCCCGTCAAGCCATCATCGAATTCTTCCAGACACATTCGTCACGGGAAGCTTGGATTGCTCCCTACGACATCAATCAGATGGTCAGGAGGAAGCGTTTGAGCAGAGTGCCATCCAATGCTGAAATCAGCCGCATGCTCGACGGATATGGCATCACCGACGCGAACACCGCATGGGGATTCCGACGAGGACTGACCTACGCCATCTCCAAGGGAGCTTCGCCGGAACGCGCTATCGAGTATGCGAAAAGACACTGTGATGACGTGAAGACCATCTCCAGCACTCCAGAACAGTATCCACAGCTCACAGCCGGTGACAACGTGGGGAAGGAAGATGGTGTCACATCATTCTCAGCGTTATTGAAAGACTTCCGGTCAGGATTAGAACGAACCTCCACACAAGCCAATCCAGTTCCGACCGAAAACAAACCACTAATCCAGAAAACCGATAAGAAAGAAGAAACCAAACAATGACCGACGTCACCACCAAGCTCATTCATGACACTTTCATCCAGAACCGTCCCGATAAGGTAGGCGAACAGGAAGCCGAGGAACTGTTCAACCATTGGCTCGAAGTCCACGGATTCCAGCCGGAGGAACAGCCCATCGCACCAGCCGGATTCGAGTATGAGACCGTCAAAACCAAGGAGGATTCCACACCATCCTCCGACGATTTGGACGCCATCGCCCTCGCATCCGACAATGCCACCAATTCCGCCGCAATGATTTCCGACGTGATGGATTCTCTTCCTGAAAGCACTCAGGAAGCGCTTGCGTGCGCGTTGAACGACTTCGACTGTGCCGCCGAGCATCTGCACAGGTTGCTCGACAAGTACAATTACAAGCCTTTGGAAGAAAGGGAGGAAGAGTGAAGTAGCGCAAGAACACAAAACCAATCCACACACAGTAAGAAACCAGAAGGAAAGATTTGAAAAACAAACTCCGAGGGAAAATCCCCTTCATCGCGGCAGTGTCCGCACTATCCATGCTCGCCTCCGCAAACGTGGCATTGGCCGCAGAGGTCGGCAACCCAATCATCGTGGACAAAACCAACATGTTCACAGCTGATGAAACCGTTGACCTGTTGGGCGGCGACTTGGGCGAGGCGGCGAACTTCGGTCTCGTCGGCTTCGACTCCGTCCGTCTGAACGCCCACACGAACAGTAATATCGCCACCGAGCACGCCTATATTGGCGCGGCCTTCGGCAATCATGCCAACGGTGTGGACGAGCCGGAAGTCAGCTACATGGACAAGGTTGACGGCAATATCAACGTCAATCTGCCCGCCGACTCCAAGATTGTCTTCGGACAGTCAAACATCATCGGACAGACCGACAATGGCAACAGTTGGACGGTGAACGGGAACAAGCTGGAAATGCAGACCGGTGGAAGCCTCCCGAAGTCGGAACGAGTGCTCAAGGATTCCAAGACCGTCAAATATCTTGACTTGGAGGCCATGGAAAAGAGCATGACCAGCCTGTCCGCCAAGTGGTCGAAAGCTCCGGAATCCAACGCGACCCATGATTTCTCCGACATGAACAAGCGTCACATCGACGCCAACGGTGATGTCGCTCATATCAACATCGACGCGAAAGAACTGCAAGGCAATCGTGTGACCGCCACGTTGGGAGACAATACCCGTCTCATCGTGAACGTTGACGCCGAAGGTGCGGACAATATCACTCTGCCCCAATTGGACGTGGACGGTATCAATCACGCCGAATACGCCAAGTGGACGGACAAGGGTGTTATTTACAATCTGACCGATTCCAAAGCCAAGGACGGGCAGTATCACGGCAACGTCGGCACAGCTGGCGCATCCTCTTCCGTGATTCTCGCGCCGGAAGCCAACGTGGACGCGTCGCAGAACGTTGAAGGGCAGATTATCGCCAAGAACGTGACCATCGGCGGCGAATTCCACCGCAACAGCGTCAACGTTCCCGCCACCCGCCACGTCGAGGTGAAGCTGGACGGTCAGGACAAGACCGAGACCACTCCGTTCGTCGTGCCCCAGCCCGCTAAAGACCATTACCGTTTCACCGTCTGGACCACCAATCCGGACGGTACCGGCGACTCCTACAAGCCGGGCGACACCGTGACCATCATTCCGAAGAACACCACCCTGTATCCGCAGTGGGAGGCGAAGCATTTGCTTCGTTATGATACGAACGGTGGCAACGGCAAATATGAGGATTCAGACCTGCCATCCGACGTGTCCGACACTGTTCCATCCCGTGATGGTTACGAGTTTGACGGTTGGATGATTGATGGAGTCAAGGTCGATTCCGGCGATAGCGTCGAGGACAACGGCTCCGACGTGACCGTGGTCGCGCAGTGGACGCCGGTCAAGCAGGATGTGACCCCGACTAAGCCGGAAACCCCGAAGGACGACAACAAGACCGACAACGGTGGCAACGGTTCTGAGATTCCGAAGGATGATAAGACGGATACTTCATCCAAGGATGACAACAAGACCGACGATTTCAAGCCGAACACTCCGAAGGACGATATCAATACTGATACTCCTTCCAAGGGTGATGATTCCAAGCCGGAAACCCCGAAGGACGATACGGACAAGAACGATACTCCGTCAAAGGATGATTCCGACAAGTCCGACAATGATACGAAGGTTCCATCCGACGATAAGAGCGATGTGAACACTCCGACCAGCGATAAGACCGCCGATACTGGTAAGACCGATACCGGCAAGAAGACTGTGGGCGCCAAGAACAATACTCAAGCCGTTCAACAGGACGGTCAGGGCTTGGCTACCACCGGCGTGGCTGTTGGCGTTATCGCAGTCGCAGTCATTGTGCTTGCCGCCGCCGGTGCAATCCTCTCCGTCGCAAAACGACATGAGGGTAACCGCTGACATTACCTCTCTATTCGATAGGGAGATAATGTGACTCCAATCCCGCCGTCTTTTTGATGGCGGGATTTTTTTACCTATGTTATACTGGCAGTGTTCACAAAATCGGTGAAGAGGTAAAACTTTTGAAAGACTACGACTGGTGGGTAAAAGCGTGGAACGCCTATAATAATCCACCCACCAAAACGATTCCATTGGACGCGTCCGATGCTCTCCAAGGGAAAATCACGTCCGTGGTGGTTCTTGTCATAGCCATATTCGCAATCCCGTTAATCATCCGACGGGCCATAGCTGACGCTAAAGAAGACATGATGGGGAAAATCGAACTCGTCGCCGCAGTCATCGCTTCGGTCTGTCTGTCCGTTATGTGTGTCTGGATGGTTTACGACGCTTTTGCCATGGAACAAACCCAAGAAGTCAAAACCAGTGTCACCCACCCGCTCGGTTTCGAAGACCAATTGGAAAAAGACTTCAAAGTGTCAAATCTATCTTGTAAGACCGACGCCTACTTAATCCTCCCCGACCATGGTTCCTACGATTGCACGTTCACCAGCAAGGACGGGAAATCAGTAACGAAGGGCACTCTCGTTGTAACCGAGGACGAAAAAGTTGGACTATACGACGCCAAGGGAAAGCTGGTTCAAAAAAATTGAAAGATTTCAGCAATTGGCTGGAAGCGTGGAAGAATTATCCTCCTGTTCCTGACTGGTTAAACATTTTAGGCACTATTGTTATTGGTGTTCTCCTAGTATTGATGGCCGTCGGAATAATCGTCGGCTTTATCGGGGCTTTTCTCCGCGATAGTCTCTTATTCGTAAGAATTATCTTCATAAGTCTTGTTAGCGGACTTATAGGCGTATTACTCGTAATGTGTGTCAGCGACCTTATCGACAACTATTACAAACAGCGTTCGACGGCACCTCCCACTATTCGCGAGCAGATTTCCAAAGTTTGGAACTTGGACGACATCGACTGCGATTTTCCTAACAAAGACAAACTTCCTACCGAAGACTTGAAATGCGTCGTCTACCGTGGCGACAAGAAGACCAAAGTCACACTGCACGCAAGCGAAAACAAACTCGGCCTGTACACACAGGATGGAAAACGTTTCCCAATCAAATAGGAAGGATTTAAAAAGTGTTAGAGCATGGCGAAGAACTTAACCTGAGAATGTTGCAACCATTGGACACGGACACTATGGCTGGCATACTTCGCGAATCCGGCTATCTGGTTCCATTATCCAAGTGGAGCAAGGCCCGGCAAGACTACAAAGGCAATACAGACCGTTGGGCGTTCAATATCATGGCATGTGCTTTCATTGGCCTCATGGTCGCCTGTTTGGAAATGTGGTCTACCCGAAATATTCCAATCAAACTTCCGGAATATACTCCCGTAGCCGTTTTTCTACTGGGTTTCGCTTTTGGTTGGGTGCAACTGTTAGGCACGTCCGATAGGCGGAAAAAGGTTTTTCGACCGAAGCCGGATAATCCAGTCCAAGTATTGGAGTCTACTTTCGACGTTCATGTGGCTGGAGACAGTGACACATCGCTTTTCGACAAGACTGGATATAAGAAACTTCTTCTTCATGTTGACGGCACTCACTACGCTCAGGCTACATTGTTTGTTTGGGAAGAATCATACGATTTGAAGGAAGAGCGTACTTGGCCTTTGGTTAGTATCGCATTGTTCGATGAGGACGGCAAACCGGTCAAACTGCAATCGTTTGAGTCGAAGAAGGAAGCTGAAAACGTTGAACGGTAGACCAACTTTGGAAGAGCGGGAGAAAGCCCGCCAATGGTTGGAGCAGGATATTCGACTGTCTAGGAAAGCGTTCGAATCCCGTTTGACTAGAGAAAGAGAATCTTGTCCCCAAATGGACAAAGGAAATCAGAATGGCGTATCAAGACCCGTGGCGTGAGGCTGTTGAAAACGCTAAAGAACTTCTCCGACTGGGGATGCCACCGCAAAAAGTGCAGGAGCGAACCCGACTTCCCAAGAGCACCATCGACAAGATAGCCCCACCTATACTGCAAGAGAACGCGGAACGTGAAGCCATTCAGGAAGCCGAACGTGCTTTGAAGCGGGAGCATGAAAAAATCCTCAAGGAAAAATATCCATGCCCGCTCTGCCATAAAGGTTATGGGATTGTTGACGGTGGAGCGCTCACCGCGTTTTTTGAACGGTTCCGTCTGCCGTATCGGCGCGGAAGATGAGACCGTTGGCAAGGGAAGCCCATTCTTCCGTCCCTACTATGCCCACTGTTCGTATAGGCGTTGTCCAGCCCGACTGATTTTTCCCCGTGACTCGCGGGAGGAAGCGTTGAGGGCTTTCCTGTTGGGAGAGTGGATTAGACCACACCCGTTCGTCAGTGTGAGCGACGGTTCCGAATGGACGTACACCAAACAGGGATTGGCGTCTGCCGTTTCATCATTGATGAACGATTATTCACCGGAGCAGATAAAACAATTAGGTTTCAATCCGATTGCCGTGGACGAGTTGGCGAACCGTAGGGCGTTACGAATCGCCAAATTCAATCCGGACGCTTTCGATTTGACGCTTATGTGTCCCAAGTGCGGTAGTCGGGGAGAGTTCCGCAAGGCCGTTAATCCGAAGAATCATAGCAAGGAGTCATGGTGTTGCTGGTGGAGGGTCGGCTGTCCAAGATGTGGAGCCAGAACCGTTAACTCGTTTCCTACCCGTGAACAGGCGCAGTCCGCTTTCGAGGAGGGGGACTTGTTAAGGGAGCCGAAAATAGATAAGTCCGGAAGTGGAAAGGATTGACGAAGTTGTTCCATCTGCATGCAAGACATGAAAACAAGTCGGAGTCAACTCATACCGGTACATTGGTCGAAGTTGAAAAACTGAAATCCGTCATGTACGGTCTCGCCATCGGTGACGCATTGGGAGTCCCATACGAGTTTCAACAGAGAGACACATTCAACTGCACTGGAATGATTGGTCATGGCGAGCATAACCAGCCAGCAGGAACATGGAGCGATGACACCGCGTTGAGTCTAGCAACCTTGGACTCGCTTACCGAATGCCATGGTGAAGTCAACACCGCCGACATGCTCATGCGTTACCGAATGTGGTTGGAACATGGAATGTATATGCCGGACGGGAACACGTTTGATTCCGGTATCACAGTAGCCACAGCCATCAGGTCAAGGCATGGTTGCGATGGCCTGAACGATAACGGCAATGGTTCGCTAATGCGGGTCGCACCATGCGCCTTCTACAATTTGCCAGACGTGGAAATCAAACAGGTCAGCGCCATCACCCACGCCCACGAAATCAGTATGACCGCTTGTGTTCAATACGTTCGGATATTAGAAGGACTGTTACACTGCAATCCACCGCACAAGGCGATAGAGGATTCCGGATTCCCGTTCGACCCGACCATTCCCAGAACGGAAGTAGAATCGGACGGATTCGTAGTCCACACGCTAAACGCGGCACTCTGGTGTCTAACAAACACTCACAATTATCAGGAGTGTGTACTCGCCGCAGTAAATCTCGGAGAAGACACGGACACCACAGCCAGTGTCGCGGGAGCGTTAGCCGGAGCCGTCTATGGGTTCGACGCCATTCCTACGGAGTGGATTGAAAAATTACGAGGAAGTGAACTTATGGACATGTATGTTTCAGAAGCGGAGATAAGATGCTGACCTTACCGATAACTCGGAAATGGTACGTCATGATTCTTTCCGGTGAGAAGACGGAAGAATACCGAGAAGTCAAACCCTACTACGATTCTCGCTTCCGCCGACTGTTCGACATGGACGAGTCGAATAATCCAACAGGATTGGACGAGCATCCAATACTGTTCCGCAACGGATACTCTCATACGAGTCCAAGCTTCACTGCCATCTGCACGCTCTCTAAAGGAGATGGTCGTACCGAATGGGGAGCCGAACCACATAAACGGTATTGGATATTAAACATCCACCGAATCCACAAATAGGTTTTTACACCCTTTCGGAGTATGTTTTAGCTACGAGGAAAACACACTCCGAAAGGAAACCTAACCGTGAAATATCTACTACTAATACTCGTCCCATCCTCCATCCTGCAATGGTTGCTCCTACTTGTATGCGGCGTGGGAGGATGGTTCCTGTTCTCCACTCAGTTTAAAACCTCAAAAGAGTCCACCGCCACGGTCAACATACTAGGGGCCGTGTGTGGTATCGCATTCTTTTACGGATTGAAGAATGGTCTCGGTGGTTTGAGTGACATGTTCATGTCACTCACCGGAAAATACGTGTACGGGTATCCGCATTCGCAAGTTCCCCTAATCAACGCGTTTATCGCCATTCCTCGTATCCTCATTGGTGTTTTTTGCATGTGTGCCGCATATGGTCTTTATCAGCCGGTATCCGAAAAAGAAGGCGAGGAGTACAGGAGGCAGAGTCAGCAGAATGAGGCAAAGGAAGTTGAACAGGCTCTCAATCAGACCATCGACCAGATAGGCGTAGTCTTCAATCTGCTCAAAGCCGAACCCGGCCAACCAAATTATCACGGTTACAAGCTAGTGAACGAGGACTGCGGGGGTCAGCCAGACCCCTTATGGAACACCATGAACCCAGCCAACATCCAACAGGCGAGAAGCCAATACCGCCTCTACGGCAATCCGGGCGGCGGCCTATCACAGTCGAACTTCACCACCAATGAGATTCAATCCGGCCAGAAAGGTGAACAAATCCTCGCCAACATGATTACCGGCAACTGTCCCAACGTGGTGTCCTTCTGGTCGTTGCACGGTCTGAACGAGCAACACCAGTTCACTGACGCGGATATCGACTGCGTGATTGCCGGACAGGACAAGCAAGGCAAAACGCATTTGTGGTTCGTGGATGCGAAGAACTACAAAGGCAACGCGGACACTGCCTACCGTAACCTCACTCCAGACCAGCTATTGAGAATTAGCGTCAGTCAGAGTGCGTTCGAAACCGGTGTGGATGGTCGTCCGGATTTGAAGCTTTCCGCGAACATGAACTGGCAGAGGGACATGTGGGATTTCATGTTCCGTGGCAAGCTGGTTGAAGTGGAGTGGCTTGTCTGCATAGTGCCAACCTCCGATAAGGGCGTGCCGGATGTGACTGGGGTCATGTGGCCGGGTGATATTCCTTGCGTGACGCCGGAGGAGCTGGTGCGACGTGTCAATGCGGTTGACTTGGATTCGACGCAGAATCTTCCGTTGGACTGGTTGTATACTTTGAAACGGCATGTCAAGCACTGAGCTGTTTTTGGGCGCGGGTTGTTTTCTTCTCGCGCCTTTTTTGTTTTTGTTGTGTTCAGCATGTCTTCTCACTTTCGATGATATACTGGGATTGTTCACACAAAGGAGGTTGGAAATGCCAAACCAAACAACAATCCTCGCCCAACACGAACTAATCAAAGCAGACACCGCCACACCAAAAGACTGGGAAACCATCGACAACATCAGGGACAAAAGATTCAGCATCCCGCTAAGCTGGGAACAAATACAACAACTACTAGCCAAACACCCCACAATCCGCCCATACCTCTACCTCTCAACAGGACTCGACGGACTCGTACTACTCAACACCAATACAGGAGAAACCGCAAACACCCAACCACTCATCTTCGAAAACCTTTCAGACGAAAACGGTTCCATGTTCAGCATGGTCGAACAGCATATCAGCGAATGGGACAAGACCACACCCACAAAAACCCTCATACAACAAGGCAGAACAGACGAAGCCAAACAGCAGATAGACCACGCCACCGCACTGGCACCAACAGCCCTAATGGAACTCATCTATCAGCTCGTCCCATGGAAAGAATTGCACGACAGGCAATACCAGCGCATGACGGCATTGAACGTCAGAAAAAACGAAGAATACCCCACACGCCAATTCGACAGGCACCTCGTCAAGCTACTCCAGCAGACCAAGCCCTGCATTGGGGGAGAGGGAGCTTTGGAGAAGACGTTCGACAAGCCTATAACAGTGTACAGGGGTGAAATCGACAAGAGCGTGCATTTGGGTTTGAGTTGGACGACCAGCCTGAAAATCGCCAAAGGATTCGCAGAACGCTTCAACATGAGCGGAACCATATATTCGACTATGCTCAAGCCCGATGAAATATTGGCGGCTTACGCCGACGATGGAGAACAGGAGGTTCTTGCCAAAGTCAACGCAAGCCGCGTGAGGATGTTGTTAAAAAGGGCGTGTCGCACTTTTTAACATGGGATACTGGAAGCGTTCACATGAAGAGGAGAGTTTTTGAATCACCACATGTTACCTTGCGAGTCTCCTCCAAACTCGTAATAGTCATACTCGCCATCAGTGCCAAGGTAATTGTTAGGAGAAGCTGGCTTAGCCCCAGCACCAGCGCTATCCCTGTAGTTTCGATAATCGAAACCATTGCATCCGTATTGTGTGCAATTG
>ULVF01082819.1_pt1 | contig 24651 bp, 14 predicted proteins | sample 1959201 | NCBI WGS metagenome assembly ULVF01 (sample SAMEA4835779, study PRJEB28245) | human gut metagenome | biome: gut microbiome; material: fecal sample | place: Denmark | collected 2008 | reverse complement strand
ATATCTCGCAAAAATGGGCTTTTTAAGGGACGACTAAATAACTATATACAGACCTCATTTTCTAATGGAGGTCATTAGAAATATAAGCGATGCTATCATCTAATGATCTGGGTTAAAATAGAAGCTTGTAGTCTAAGCGATTTGGGATACAGATGCTCATACAATAACTTTTATCTTACGGTATTGTTCACGGAACTCGGTAGGTGTGCAGCCTTTCAAACGGCGGAACGTGCGGTTGAAATTACTGAGATTGTTGAACCCCACATTGAAACTGATATTGGAGATGGTGTCATCGGTATCGACAAGCAGGCGGGCTGCGTTGCCCATGCGTACTTCTGTGATATAGTCGCTCAGACATCGTCCAGCATGCAACTTGAAGAAACGACTGAATGCGCTTTTGCTCATACTGGCTACCGAGGCAATATCCTCCAGTTTGATGTCATACATATAGTTGTCGGCGATGTAATTTTTCACCTTGAGGATCTGCCGGCTGTCACTGCTTCTTTCGACTTTGGCATAGCTGCTTGTCGCCAGAGTGCGGGCATCATCGCTCTTTGACAGATCGTCGAGAATGGAGATGAATTCCAGAAGAGCCTTGAGATGGTCTTCGATGCGGCTCAGTCTGTCAAGCCGTTCGTAGACTTTCATAATGGTTTTCATGGAAAAGGCCAGTCCGCATTGTGCTCTTTTGAACATCTCACGTACTTTGTAGAATGCCGATTTCTGAAAGAAGCTGTTCTCATCGTTCATACCGAATTCAAACTGAATGGTAATCTCGCGGATATCCTTGCTCTTGCATTGGCCCTGTTCCCAAACATGTTCAAGATCGCTTCCGGTGATAAGTACCAGATCGTAGTCGCCGATCACTTCCCTGCTGTCGCCGACGATACGGTGTACACCGGCGGCCCCTTCGACAAAGTTTAACTCGAAGACATGATGACAGTGGATGGGGTAGGTGAACTCGTTCTTATGACGGTCGGCAATGTAAAGGGCATCCTTGTCCTTAAGGGGAGTGAGCTCATGTAATATTTGTCTCTCTGCTGGCATATAAGTTTAAAGTTAGAGTCTATATCTTTTGACAAAGATAAGAAAAAACTTTTAACCTAAATCGTCATTAAACCGTAAATATTTATTTTAAATATTATTTTATTCGTTTATCCGATGTATTCCGTCCGCTTGCCAGACATTCCGTCTGTCACTTTCCCGACATTGTTCATTATGCCTTTTATAAAGGTGACAGAAGGGATGTCGGCAATAGTACGAAATGGTTCGAGTTTCTAATGGTTCGGATAAAATTTATATGCTGCAGATCAAAATTCTCGCTCCATGATCTCCAGGCACATTCGGCTGTTGTGGTAAGGACATTTCCAAAATCCGGCTTTGTCGTCATGGCGGTTGGCACGTCCCTCGTCATCTGTGCTCCATATCCATTCGCCTTGCTCTTTATCAATAAGATGGCTGTCAATGTATTGCCAACAGTGCCAGGCGGTGTCGAGTGCTTGATGGTCACCGAAATATTGGTAGAGATCTACATGCCCGATAACGTTTTCACACATGACCCACCACTGCCTTTGCCGGTCGGTCAGTCCCGTATCGGTCCAGTGCTCGTAGATGAGGGAGCCGTCGGGTTGCATCCCTTCCTCTGAGGCTTCTGCGATCTTCTTTACAAGTGGCTCGATCTGCGCTAAGATGTCCAGATCGCCGATTACCAATGCCGTCTCGTGGAGCAGCCATGCTGCTTCGATGTCATGACCAAAGCTCTGCACATTGCGGCGTCCTTCCCAATAGTCGTTGAAGAATAGGTCGAGATGGAATGTGATGGGATTGATAATCTTTGTAGTGAAGATGTGGAGCAGGTTGATGGTTGCAAGTCGTACTTCCTGTTCTGCGTGTTGGTAGGCAGACTGGTTGGAGAGAGAGGTACATCCGTCGGATAATTCATTCAGGCATCTGAGCAGATTGGTGTAAGGCTCGATGATGTGCAGATGCGTGTTCATTGTACGGGAGGCATTCTCATCCTTGTCGCTCAGTCGCATGTCGTCTATGGGCTGCCAGGTTTGTGTCAGTGCTTCGATATATCCATTGTTGACCTTATCGAAAGCATGATGCTCTATGTCGTGAAAGAGGTCGAGGGCATCGTTTAAAGCCTGTGTGTCACCGGTTGCTCTCGCATATTCGGATAGTCCATAGATGGTGAATCCGATGGCATAGGTCTGTTTCTTGGTGTCTAAAGGAGTGCCGTCGGCGTTGAGGCTCCAGAATACCCCACCATATTCATGATCGATGAAATGCTGTCGGATATATTGCAATGCTCTGTCGGCAGTCCGAAGCCATTTCGTATTTTTTGTGACCCTGTAGGCGGCAGAGAATGCCCATAGGATACGGGCGTTCAATATGGCCCCCTTGGGTGCTTCCGGATGCGGTTGTCCGTTGCCGTCGATGCGTCCTAGGAATCCACCGTGTGTTTCATCAATCATCTTCCCGCACCAGAATGGCAAGATGTCGGTCTCCAGCTCGTGTCTGAGAGCCTGTTTGAGTTGTTGAGATATGGAATACATACTGGATTAGTTTTATTGTATGATGATTTTGCCAGATAGTCCGGCAGCAAGCCGGTCATTTTTGCTGGCGGGTGAGCTCTAGCTGTGTAGTGATGTGTCTCATCTTAGTTTCGGAGAGAGGATAGAATGCTATGAAGATGAGCGAGAGCAGTGCGCCGGCAGCCGGTAATAGAGACAGGAACATGCGGATGCCGTGGATGGCTGTTTCCGTTTGTACACCATTGGCTACAAATCCGAAGGCTTCGAGCAGCCATCCTGTGAGTGCTGTTCCTATGGCCCATCCGAATTTTTGGCTCATAGAGCTGGAAGAGAAGATGAGTCCGGTAGCCCTGTTTCCTGTTCTGTATTCGGAATAGTCTGCACAATCGGCATACATGCTCCACAGAAGAGGGAATACGCTTCCTGCACAGATGCTGATGAGAATCTGGAAGACAAATATGAGCGTCAGTTGATTTTTGTCAAACAGATAGAACACGATGCTGAGTACTGTGGCTATCGCCATGGCGGCCATGAAGGTGCGGCGTTTGCCTATTCTGTTGCTTACCGGTGCGGCAAGAATCACTCCAACGATATTGGCAGCTTGTCCTACGGCAAGATACAGACCGGAAAGTACGAAAGGTATGCCTAGGAAGGAGATCTTTCCGAAAGCTGTCTCGTCGATGAAGTATTTGAAGTAGTATACGGTGGCTCCGTCACGGATGGAGTTGAATACCAGTGAGGCGATGCCTGCTCCGAGCAGTATCCACCAGGGACGGTTGTGCAGCAAATCGCGAGCATCGGCTTTCAGTGGTGTGTGTCCAGTACCTTTGGGCATCTTTACACGTTCTTTCGTGAGAAAGAAACAGCCGAAAAACAGTATGATGCAGAGAACTGCCATCACCGCGACAGCGGCGAACCATCCAAACTGGGCGTGTGTCATCCATCCCACCATCCCGTCTTGCGTGGTGTCTGCTCCGAAGGCGTTGGCCAGTGGCATGAACAGTAGCAGTGCTATGAATGAACCCATATAGGCGAACATCATGCGAAAGGTGGAGAGAACATTGCGTTCTGCCGGATGTGGACTCATAACTCCGAGTAGCGAGGCGTAAGGCACATTGATGCCACTGTAGACCATCATCATGAGGGTATAGGTGGCATAAGCATAGACAATCTTGCCTGTAGCACCCACGGGTGGTGTCATGAAGGTGAGCGTGCCAATGATTCCAAAAGGAATAGCCAGACAGAGCAGATAGGGTCGGAACTTGCCCCATCGCGATTCTGTACGGTCGGCGATGGCGCCGACTACAGGATCGAAGAGTGAGTCCCAGATACGGGTTACGGCAAACATGGTTCCGACGACAGCGGCAGACAGACCATAGACATCGGTATAGAATATCATCAGGTAGGCACCGAAGATTTTCCAGAACATACTCGATGACATATCACCGAATCCATAGCCTATCTTCTCATAGAGTGTTACCTTAGACATAGTTGTTCATTTTTCTCAATCAGCCGGTTGAGCGTCTTAACGCTCTCACTTGTATAATATCCGTCGGCAGGGGTGTTCAGGCAGTAGTCTACCAGTTGCCCGACGGTAGAGGTTGCTACGTGCATACGAGTGTCAGACGATGCATAGTAGATGAACACGCGTCCGTCCTCATCAGCAATCCATCCGTTGGAGAACACCACGTTCATCACATCACCGATATATTCTTGTCCTTCGGGAACCAGCAGATAGCCGCCCGGCTGCGCGATGACACGAGAGGGGTCGTCAAGGGCTGTCATATACATATACAGCACATAGCGTAGTCCACTTGCGCATCCTCTTACTCCGTGGGCCAGATGAAGCCAGCCTTGCGGGGTCTTAATGGGGTGAGGGCCCTCACCGTTCTTAACTTCCATGATGGTGTGGTAGTGACGGGCGTTGATTATTTTTTCTTCCTTGATTTCAGCGTGGGTGATGTCGTCAACGAGTGCCCATCCTATACCTCCTCCATTGCCGGTATCGATAAATCCGTCTTGCGGGCGGGTGTAGAAGGCATATTTGCCTTTGACAAACTCGGGATGAAGCACCACATTGCGTTGCTGACTATTTGATTTGATGTCAGGAAGCCGTTCCCAGTTCACCAGATCTTTGGTGCGGGCAATGGCAGCTGTCGCAGTGGCCGCACTCAGATCACCACGGCAAGTGTCGTCATGACGCTCGGCACAGAATACGCCGTAGATCCATCCGTCTTCATGCTGTGTGAGCCGCATGTCGTAGATGTTGGTGGCGGGCACTACATCCTCAGGCATTGTGATAGGATGTTTCCAGAAATGGAAATGGTCCACGCCATTGGGACTTTCGGCTACGGCAAAGAAGCTTTTACGGTCGGCACCTTCCACTCGTACGACGAGGATGTACTTCCCGTTCCACTTTATTGCGCCGGAGTTGAGGGTGGCATTGATCATGATGCGTTGCATCAGTCGGGGATTGTCCTTCTCGTTGAAGTCATAGCGCCACTCTAGTGGAGTGTGTTCGGCGGTCAGTATGGGGTATTCCCATTTTGTATAGATGCCGTTATCGTTAGTAAGTGGTTTGTTTTCGCGGTTAAGCAGAGCGTTGTGGCGGGCACGCAGACTCGCTATTTTCTCCTGAAATGTTGTCATAGATAGAATTTGTTATTAATGTATGTTTTCGATGTCTTTAGCAAAAAGTACGTTCTTTATCTTATAGAGTGCACGGAAATCATCGGCGCATTTCTTTTCGGGTGCAGGGCCGAAATTTTCAGCAGGTTGGTCCCAGGCATTACGCCATAGGAGGAAATAGCTGAGAGGATAATCCTTGATGACGGTCCATAGCCCTTTCGTAAACCAGTTAGGATCAGGCGTGTTTCTGGCTCCAGTCTCTGAGAGACAAGCTATTTTATGATGTCTTGCGGCGACGGAAGTGACAATGTCGAGTTCTTGCCGTAGCTCTTTGATGTATTTGTCGGTGCCTTCATTGCCATAGTAGTCCACACCGATAATGTCGACATATTCGTCGCCCGGATAGAAGCGCATGAAGTTTTCCTCGGTTTCGCCCGGTTGTCCGTTAGGGGAATAGGCCCACAGACAGTTGGTCGCGCCGTCGGCTTTCAGACGGTCTATGGTCATGCGGAAAAGCTGGATATATTCTTCTGGGGTGCATGATTCTTTTCCCCACCAAAACCAGTCACCGCTCATTTCGTGCCAGGGACGGAAGATGACGGGGATAAGCTGTCCTCTGTCATCGCGAAGGGAGGTGAGAAATTCTGCTACTTTATCGATCCATTTCATCATCACTTCGTGCTTTATCCCTCCGGGTAATACTTCCTTGACGGCATGCCCTGTCGGATCCCATGCGTTCTTATCAGTCACGGGATTTTGTGTATGCCATGAGAGGGTGCAGATGCCGCCTCGGCGGTGATGGTTTATGATTTCTTCCTTCATTCTTTCAAAGGGTACTCCATCAAGATTGCGGGTAGAGTCAAGTTCCAATCGCCCGAGTTCGAATCCCATTATGGCAGGATAGTCACCACACACCTCCTTGACATCACTGCGTCCGTATTCCCATTTCCAAGTAGTTCCGTAGAAGGGATCGTCCTGATGTCCCATCATAATGCCATGTCTGGCAATTTTGACCAGTCGTTGTGATAACAGAGAAGCGACCTGTGTCCCGGTTTTGATAGGATGTGAGGTGATGAGTCGATAGCATACTACGTCGTGAGCTCTCACGATGACGGTCTTCTCCTTTTCCTTTGTCGATGTGTTGCCTTCGTACCGATGGCTCCACAGATTACGTATCTTGTAGGTCTCTTTATCAAAGTGGGTAGAGCGTTTCGATACCTTGTCATCAGTCAGGTTGAATCGTTGCCAGTTGATGGCGTAGCGTATGTCCTGTCTTGTAGGATTGAGGATGGCCATGGCCCAGTCGCCGTTGGCCAATGGCTTAAACCAGAATTCGAGTCCACTTTCCGTACAATAGTGCAGACCTTGTACGCCCAGAGTGTCTTGATCGATGGCGATCATCTCTTTATTGAGCAGTATCTGTCGGGTCTCGTCTGACATGTTGCGCAGGTCGTTGCCAAGGATCAGCGGGCTTGCCATGATACACCACATGGTAAAGTGGGCACGGTCTTCGTTGGTGGTCATGCCATTTCCTACCTCGAGCATATCGGGATCGTTCCAATGTCCGGGACCGGCATACTGGCGTAATGTATCGTTTTTGTGTATGCAGTCCATCACACTGTATTGTACGAAGGTGGGAAAGACGCGGGTAGAATCGAAAGAGCACCAGATGTCCGGACCAATTCTCCATGAGTGACCGATGTCACGTGCCCATCGCCAGGGTTGATTGCTGCCCCATTCGCATAGGGAGAAGAAAATAGGACGTCCGGCGGCACGTAGTGCATCGCTCATGAGCTGATAGGCTCCGATAGGATTTATGTTGATGGTGTTGCACCAGTCTTCTTTCAGATAGTCCACACCCCATCGGGCATATTGTAGAGCGTCCTGATATTCGTGTCCCAGGCTCCCGGGCATGCCGGCGCATGTCTCTGTACCACAGTCGGAATAGATGCCGAGCTTTAGCCCTCGGGTATGCACATAATCGGCCAGCCATTTTATGCCGTGCGGGAACTTCTTCGGATCTGCTTGAATAAAGCCATCGGCATCGCGCTGACCGTGCCAGCAGTCATCGAGGTTGATATAGACATACCCGGCATCGCGCAGGCCACTGGATACCATGGCATCGGCGATCTGCACAATGGTGTGCTCATTGATGTCGCCCTGGAATTTGTTCCAGGAGCTCCATCCCATCTGGGGCGTTGTGGCAAGTCCTTCCCATTTCTGTGCGTAAGTCGCGACACACAACAGAAGTAGGGACACTGCGAAGAGTAGTTTTTTCATTTAGAGTAGATATTTATGTCGTTTCATATTGTTTATGTTGACTGTCGTCGAACGCAAAATTAATACTATTCTTTGAAATTCATTGATACTATTTTGCTTGAACATGGTACTATTCATTCAAAAATATCATGGATGATCTCTGCCAGAATAAAAAGGGGCTGGAGAGAGTGGCAGATATCAGGATGTCTTGTTTTGCCGGCAGGATAATGCCAAGGCGTTGACGGCTAGCAGGTGGTTTAAAAGTCTGTATCGAATGTGGGGTTTAGAAACTGTGAGGAATGGTGTTCTTGCAATATATTCCTGACAGGCTGCTTATTGAAGTGATGAACGGCAGACTGTGCAGATAATGGCGCAGCCTGCCGTAAAAATCAGTAAGTTTTATTTGCAATTATGGCTGTTGTTGCAAGTCTTTCAGTTTGATCACATCGTTACGGTTCATGGCATCTTTCCACCAGTTGTCACTTGCCTGCGGCATACCGTCGGAGTAATTGCCATACCATGGCATGTACCAGCTCCAATTCCCTCCGGCATTCCATATATCACCTATACCGGCGATATTGCCGCATTCGCTCAAGGTAATCATCTTTGTGGGATAAGTTCTTTGCATCTTACTGAAGGTAGAAGCAATGTTGGTGGCATCGCTGTTATTGTAGATGTCAGCACCTACGATATCTACGTAATCATTGCCGGGATACCAATTGCTGTCGTAGTCGGAACCGGTCCATACCCATACAAGATTGTTGACGCCCTGATGCCGGAAATAAGTGAACATATATTGCCAGAGCTGTTTAAAGGTCTCTGCACCGGCAGCTCCCCACCAAAACCAGGCTTTGCCTCCAGACATCAATTCTGTGTTGCCGGATGCCTCATGGAGCGGTCTCCATAGTACGGCAACGCCTTTGTCTTGAAGTGCTTTCAGACGGGAGGCCATCTCGGACAAGTCGCGTATCATAGTCTTGTTTTCCAGTGTACCTTCAACAAGTACTTTTGAACAGTCGAAAGTGGTGGATTCTGGGTTATAGGTCATCTCTTCCGTACCACTGGCTTGATAATTCACACTGGTGACAGTATAGTCCTTTCCACTGATAATGAGACCACTTCTTATTTCTTGAGCGAGCTTATCGTCGAGGGTCAGTTCAAAGGTGGCACCGGTATCAGTTGCTTTTCCATAAGTGGCATACCCTGTACCTATATTAAAATATTCGTACGACAGGTTGTTATCATCGGTGAGTCCGTTCCAATTGGCGTTTTTGAATGACGCTTGTGCCTCCGGTCCGGCGTGATGGTAATGTACAATGATCTTGTCACCGGCTTTAGCTTTGGACAAAACAGCCTTGGATGCGGCGTCTGTCAGTTGCAGGTAACCAGTCCAATCGGCCGGCATGGCAATCCGGTCGGCTGATAAGCCTTGGACAGGCACGAGCCAGTGCCACATGGCTGCAACGATGCCCCCTTTATTGTGCCAGTCAGTTATAGGTGTAAGATCATCGTAGTCGATCCAGTTTTGTCCACTATAAGGAATATGGATATAGTCAAAACATGAGATGGCGGGATATTCCCCGGTGCTCTGATAGATCTGGTCGGCACCTTCTGTGTTCCAATTGATATTGGCCATGGCTCCGGAGAAGATTTTTGTGCCATAGTTGTCGTAGAGTAACTTGTAAAGGGCTTTTGCTTCTTCCGTAGCTGCAGGGTTGGAGATGTCGGGTGTGAGGAGGAGAGGAGAACCTTTCCATTTGACCGTGATTTCTCCAGCCGGTACGTTACCGGGCCCGTAGACCAGGTTGGAAGGGATATGAAGTGTAATGGTGTCAGCGGCTGGTATGTCGGCTGTTATGGTCAGTGCGCTATCAGAACCAATCACGGCACATGATCCTACGGGCAGGTCATTGACGGTTACCTGTGTTGTGTTGGCGGTGGAAAAGAAAATGTTCTTGTCGAAGAGAAGCGATAATGTGTCGGGGCCGGCCTTGAGCTGAGTGCTTTGTTCCGGCTTGGTTGATATAAGCTTGGGAGCTTCTGTCTGTAGTTCGTTTTTTGAAAGATCGTTATCAGAGCAGGATATCATGCACAGGGCAAAGGCCATGATGATGACTGACTGTATACTTCGCATTGTATTCATTATAATTTAGGTTGCTTGGTTCGTATCATATATTGTAGTTTGCGCCACAAGGATTTCAGAAGGCGGGTTGGGAATGGAGAGGAAAATAGACAGCGGCACTGTGAGGAATTCATGATGTATGTCCTCAAACCGGTGCCGCTGTCTTATCATAGCTTAGGTATTGCTCTACTGTACCGTTCCAACTATGAGTTCATTCTCACTTTGGAATACATCATAGTCGTCGTTTGTCGGATCACTGGTCAGATCAATAGTGTAAAGACTGATCCTGCCGGTGGTCGCATTTTCAGGGACTTTGACTTTGATGCAGTACCGGTCTTGAGAGATGAAGTCGTCTTTAGACACGCGTACGCCATCGGAAAATTCTATCATATTGACGAGATTGAGATATTCACCGGTGATGGTCAACTCGTCACCCGGCATGACGTTTGTGGGAGAGAACGACGTGAACTCAATGTTCTCCAAATAGTATACTTCTTGCTGTGTCGTGATGGTGGTTCCGTCTTTTGCTGTGAGGGTGATAAATCCGGGCTGCGGGCCATCCTTGGGAATAGTTACCCATATCTCACTAGGGATGCCACTCCTTTTCACTTCGAAGTTGGTGATAGGGTCTACGCCGGGGATGGTTATGGATGCCGTACGGTCGAGATTGCTGCCGATGAAGCGGATCACACCACCGCGTGTACACGGGTTGGGGCCATAGGCATTGAGGGAAAAACCGTCTGTGAACTGGTTTGTACTGAGATCGTCATTGCTGCAGGAGGTCAGAGACCATCCTGCAAGCATGGCTGTCAGCACAAGGAAAAATCTGTATATTGTTTTCATTGTGTCGATTGATAGTGATTGTTATTTGTTGGGAACTATTCTGATATTGTCAATCCTGATGATTGGCGTGCAGTCGGTGCCTTGTACGCCACCATCGCAAACGAAGATGACGAGCGAGGCGAAATCTTTCTCCGACAACAAACCGGATGAAACGCTTCCGTCGAAGTTATAGATGAAGCTCGACTTTAGCGGTAGGGTTACAGTCACCCATTTGCCTCCGGTGTCGTATGAGCCGGTTGTCGTCCAGGGACGATATAAGGCACGTGGCAGGGTGTTGTCGGTGAGGTAGCCATTGTTGGAACCGGCTACCGTGTTACCATAAATGTCTGTTCCGGCGTTACCATAGGAGACACGGTCGGTTCCTGCAAAGATGATCTGCATGGCACCTGCCTTCCAGGGGTATTCTGTGGGGACATACATTTCAAACTTCAGGGACATGTTTTCCCAGTTGGAGAAGTCGGCTAAAGTGTTCAGCCTTTCACCTTCGTGCTCCGGATAGTCAACGGGTGTGTTCCAGCTTCCCGGCCAGTATTCAAAGGAGAAGTTGTTGTCGTCCCATCCTCCGGCTGCCGTCATGACAGCCGTTCCGTTGCCCAATTCCATGTAGTTACCTGAGGGAGCGCCTCCGTCGGTCTTAATGGGTCGGTTATGCCATCCGCGGTTAGTAAGTCCTGTAGCTCCATCGAAGTCGAAGAGCAGGCCACGGGTGTCTTTGTAGTAGAACGGAGTCTTTGTGGTGCCGTAGATACTCTTCACGTAGATCGGACCTTCTGCAGCGCCTTCCGGTACGGGGAATGTCACAGAAGAATAATCGCTGGCAAAGGTGATGTCATCGTGAGGAACCTCTACTTGTCCACCGTCGGCTGTCGTAAACTTAATGGTGAGAGGTGTGCCGGGATCGTCGATGAAGTAACTACCGGTCAGCTTGACTTCCTCATTTACTGCGGCATATTCATTGCTCATTGCGCTGATGACAGGAGCGGATATGGTGACATGGAAATCAACATCTACCGTATCCTTTGACTGCGTGATGAGGTAAATCTTATCGGTGACTTTTGTCGGTACATCTTTCGGGATGGTGACGATAAGGGTGTTGTCGGTGATGTAGCTCGTATTGAGAATGGCTTTGCGATTGTTGAAATAGAGCTCGTATACACTGCGTAGATTATCACCTACCAGGCAAAGTGTAGATTGAGGCGTAGCCGATGTGACTAACTCTCCATTAGTGTGATGGGTGCTGTCCTCATCTATACTGGTGTCTATCTCTGAACTTAGGTTGCGGATATAGTAAACTTCGGGTTTCCCATCAGCAACCTCATACTGGTCTGGCTGGTCTTGGCAGGCAGCGAATCCGAGAGCAGTGCCGGTCAGGGCAAAGGAGGCCAGGATATAATGGGATGTCTTTTTAAAATTCATGACGTTTTCTTTTTGAGGGTTAATAACTGTAAGTGGAGCGTACATCGATGTGCTCGCCATCAACGTTTGAACCGAGATTGGGGTTGTACAGCACGTCTTCGGCCGACATGGGCAGATAGAAATAGTTCTTGCCGGAGTCGGGATCTTTCTTCATCAGCTGTGTGAAGTCAGGTGCGGAGATCTCATCATTGTACTTCATGGCGTTGGTGATGGTCCATTGCCCGGTGTTATAGTAAGTCTTATAAAGCTCGTCGAGACCGAACATGGAGTTGCGCTTCTGGTTTTTGAGCTCATTGATGACGAAGTCGGGATCGTAATAACTTACTCGTACGAAGTCGTACCAACGGTCACCTTCCATAGCCAGTTCGAGACGCCGTTCCTTCCAGATGTCTGTGAAGGATATGGAGGCAGGCCGTACGGCATTGCTTACAGCACGATGGTGCACTTCATAGTAGGCATCGATAGCGGAAGCGTCGGTGGTAGAGCGGTCGGTGCCGCCGGTGCCCAGCATGGCTTCAGCATAAATGAGATAGATATCCGAGAGGCGCAGGATATGTGTGGCTAAAGAATTTTTTTGTTGTGCAGGTGATGTGCCGGTGGCCTGTTGATGGTCGTAGGTGTCTCCGTAAAGATGCTTGGCCACATTGGCGCCGGTCTGGCTATAGAGTATTCCGCCAGATGATGTGTTATAAGTGTTATCGTAGATGAACTGCAGATAATCGAACCCGCTGCCTTTACCGGAGAGGGAGTTGTCGTAGGTCTTGTCCTGCCAGAAGTAGGAGTAAGTGAATCCGGGAAGCATCATGGTGGCTTTCAGTCGTGAGTCGGTGCTGTTGATCCAGCTGCTAGGTTGGTTGTCAAGCAGTCTGACACCGAAGGCTTCCTGTAGGTCGACAGTAGCACCTGTATATTGTCCCCAGCAGTCACCGAACTCATCAAATCCGACCATGCCCAACTCGCTCTGAAGACCATTGTGTGAGGTCCACTGATTGCTGACGGTCCATCGCCATGTGATGAGACTTTCCTGGTTGAAATTGTTGGCGATCTTAAAGTTATCGGCATAGTTGGAGAGCAGCTTGCGTCCGGAATTGTCGATGACATCTTTTGCGTATTTGGCTGCTTTTTTCAAATCATCGGCATTTAGTGTGCCACTGATGCCGGCCTTTGCCAGATAGACTTTTGCCAGAAGAGCCTCGGCACTGTAGTAGTCGACGCGTCCGGATGATACTCCGTCATGGACACCTTCAAGGTCTTTCATGGCCTGCTCAAGAGTCATGACAATATATTCGTAGACATCGGCACGTTTTACCTTCTTGACATCGTTGTATGATCCTTGGGTGAGCTCGGCTTCTGTGTCGTGAATGATAGGTACATCACCGAAAGAGCGGACAAGGTAGAAATAGGCCATAGCTTTCCACACCAGGCATTCACCGAGAGTCTGGTTGCGTACGGCATCGCTTACAGTAGATGGGGCAGCCTTGATATTGTTGTACACCACGTTGGCATTGCCCACAACCGACCATAACGAGTTGGACATATTCACCAGGTCGGCGTCAGAGCCATTCACGGTAAATGTGCCGTAAGGTGAGGATGTGCTATAGTAGATGTTGCCGGAGAGCTCTTCACCCACACGGATAAAGGCGCGCTGGAAATCGAACCAGGGAGAGTTATAAAGATAGTTGACTCCGGCCTCACACTGGGAGTCGTTCTGGTAGTAATTGTCTTTGTTGTAATTGTCAGTGGCCGGTTGGTCTAGGAAGTCGCCGCATGAGGTAGCTAGCATGATGAGTGCCGATGCAGCCAGCGATAATTTAATATGATGTAATTTCATGATGAGATTCCTTTCTGCAATGTTATTAGAATGAAACGTTCAGTCCGAAAGAATAGGTGGTGGGTGAGGGGTAGCGTCCATTGTCGAGTCCCACAACATTTGCGCTGGCGGTACTTACGCCGATCTCTGGGTCGTAGCCGTCATAGCCTGTGAGGGTGTACAAGTTCTGGATGTTGATATAAAGCCTAAGACTTTCAAGTCCCCAACTCTTAATGACCTTTTTAGGGAATGTGTATCCCAAAGAGATATTCTTCAACCGTATGTAGCTGCCATCCTCAATATAGCGGTCGCTGATGCGGTCGTTGTCGTTTGGATCAGCCAGTGTAGCGCGTGGCATCTTGGTGTCAGGGTTGGTCAGCTTTACATTGTTGATGTCGTCATACCAATGGTAGATGAGTGTTCCGTCGCCACGGTCGACACCATTGGAATAGTCTTTGTTAGGATCGATAGGTACCAGATTGGCACGGTCTTTTACATCCACGAGCTGGTTGGTCCATGTGGAGTTCATATTGGTAAGTTTCATCTTCATGTAGTTGAACACTTTGTTGCCGTAAGAGCCGTTGATGAAGATGCTTAGGTCGAAGTTCTTGTAACGGAAAGTATTGGTCCATCCGAATGTGAACTTGGGGAACGGCGATCCGAGATTGGTACGGTCGTTTTCGTCGATGACACCGTCGTTGTTGAGGTCTTTATACTTGATGTCGCCCACCCATACGGAGTTGGTACGTGTGAATACGCCGTTGGAGGGATAGGCTGCCGGCTTAGGGCTTTGTTCTATGTCTTCCTTACTGGTGTAGACGCCATCAGTGACATAACCGTAGAAACAGAACAGGCTACTGCCTTCCTTGGTGAGAGTGACGACATCACTCCATTGTCCATAACCGATTACCGAGGCAGTGGTTGAACCGTCGCTGAGACTTATTAATTTATTCTTGTTGAATGAGATTTGGAAATCGCTGTCCCATTCGAACTTGCCGGTAAGGGGATGGGTATTGAGAGTGAATTCCCAACCGGTATTTCTGATGTGTCCGTAATTGCCGTAGGGTGCGGAGAGGGCTGATGAGACGTTGCCGCTGGTACCCATGTAGGAGGGTAGCTGCATCTGCATAAGCATGTCTTTAGACTCTTTATTGTACCAGTCTACGGTGAGGTTGACACGGCTGTTGAACATACCGAGATCGAGTCCTACGTTCCACTGCTCCTGTGTCTCCCATTTGATGTCCGGATTGGCGATTTGTTTGGGTCGGTAGCTGTTGCCAAGTCCGGTGCCCATGATGCTCATGGCTGTGCCCCAAAGATATGATCCGATATTGGAGTTGCCGGTCTGGCCCCATCCGATACGCAACTTACCATTGTTAAGCCATTTACCTACGGCTTTGCGTATAAACTCCTCTTCGGAGAAACGCCATGAACCGGCCACGGAATGAAAGCCGGCCCAGCGGTTGTTGGGACCGAAATTGGAGCTTCCGTCGCGACGGTAGGTATAGGTCAGATTGTATCTGGAATTGTAGCTGTAGGTCCAGCGTGTGAAGAAAGAGGCCATAGTCGCAGTGCCCCATCCGTTGGATATGGTGGGTGTACCGTTGCCGAGGGCGGGATTGTGTACCTCATCGCTGGGAAGGTTGGTGTTGTCGATGCTCTTATATTCATAGTCAGATCTCCAGCATTCCTGACCGAGCATCGCCGTTAAGCTATGTTTGTCGAAGGTGTGGCTGTAAGTGAGATAGTTTTTCAGTTGCCAATAGGTGCTGTTGTTGTCCTGCTTGTGCGACTGATTGCTGGAGCGTACCCAATTGCCCAGTTGGATCATGGGGTTATAGGTCTCGCCGTAACTCCATTCCAGGTCGTATCCTAATTCAGTGTGCCATACGAGATCCTTGAGGGGAGTGATTTCGAAAAAGATGTTGCCGGAGAGTTTGTGTCTCTTCAGCGTTATCTCATCCATCATTGCCATGGCAATAGGATTGGGGTTGGTGTAGCCTTCCTGTGAGATGGAGCTATAGGATCCGTCGATATTGTAGATGGGGATGGATGGAATGGTTGTCAGTGAGTAGGAGATTAAGCCTTGATCGCTATCAGCCAGTTTCAGGTCGTCGGTGGTGTTGGCATACGTAGCGCTCAAGCCCATCTTCAGCCATTTTTTCAGTTGTGCGTCAATGTTGGTGCGCAGGGACAGACGGCTGAAATTGGATCCGATGATGGTACCTTCCTGATTCATGTATGAGCCGGATACGTAGTATTGTACTTTGTCTGAACCGCCTTGTACGTTGACTTGATGGGAATGCTGCAGTGCTGTTTGGAATACGGCATCTTGCCAGTCAGTTCCCTTACCTAGCAGTGACGGATCGGACAGCTCTGCAGATGCCTCGGCCTCGCCGACGGACACGAACTGGTTATAATAATCGGCATATTCACGGAGGTTCATCATGTCAAGACGTTTGGTCTGCCGGTTGACAGCCACCATACCATTGTAGGAGAACTTGGCCTCACCAGCTTGGCCGTGCTTAGTGGTGATAAGGACGACACCGTTGGCACCTTGGGCACCATAGATAGCCGTTGCTGAGGCATCTTTCAGAATTTCCATGCTTACGATGTCGGACGGATCGATGGTAGAGAGAGGAGAAATGGTAGAGTTGGCACCATTGCCCAGCTTGTCACCTAGTCCGAAAGAAGAAGCGCTGTTCCCGCTCGATTGCATGATGACACCATCGACAACATACAGCGGTTCGGCATTGGCGTTGATGGTGGCGGTACCACGTACACGGATAGAGGAAGACGTACCCGGAGCTCCGGATGTGCTCACTGCCGTCACACCGGCCGCACGTCCTTGGAGACTCTGGTCGAGAGAGGTGATGATAGACCCGTGAATGTCTTTTTCGTTCATAGAGACGGATGCTCCGGAAATATCACTCTTCTTCATCGTTCCATAGCCGACTACAACCACTTCGTCCAGATTATTGTTATCTTCTTTCAGATTCACCTCATAGCTGTCGGCGTTAGTCACTTTGAGCTCATAGGTCACGTAGCCGATATAGGAGATCTGCAGCACCTGGCCCGGATGAACGCTGATAGAGAATTTGCCGTCGAAGTCAGTGGTCGTGCCAGTGCTGCCTCCTTTTACTTTCACTGTCGCACCGATGATAGGCCCCTGGGCATCAGAGACTATACCGGTGATCTTTTTGGCTTGTTGTACGATGGGGGACGGAGTTTCTACTCCCGTCGCCATTGCCTGTAAGGGACTGCCGGTCAGGACGAATCCCAATAGTCCTGCTAAGAGAACTGATTTGTCATTTTTTGAATGCATGATATTACTTATGGCTTTTAGTTTATAATTGTTTGCTTTTGATATTACTGGCTGTGACCCTATCATATTCTTTTGACGGTCTTGTGCCTGCAATGAAAATTATCTTTTGAATGACGTTGCAAAAATACATATAATACCTTTAAAAGGTTAATACTTTGTTTTCGCATCCTAATACTATTTTATCATGTTTGTATCATCTAAAGATTATGGTATGTTTCTTGGTTCCCGTTGTGGATAGGAGAGGGCATACGGATGACTGAATAGGGCAGAATGTAAAACTGCTGTGGGGGAAAAAGTTGGCAATGGTGAAAGGATTATATTGCCTGCTGATAAAATAGGGACGATGGGTCGGGAGTCAAAGGTGAGAAGGGAAAATAACAGAAGTCGTCTGGGTATACGAATGAAAGGAGAATAATGAATGTGACTATATGGGGATGGCAATTGCTAAGTTGGATATTGTTGTCAGCAGAAAGGACGGATTAATTTAATAAATGGACATATCCATCTTTCCTTTATGGTATATGGGTCATTTACCATAATTGCCGTCGTCGGCAATCGTTTTTTGACATAAGGGGGCGTTTGAATGTGAAATAGATATTGCTTGAACACGATAGCCGATGGTTGATGTTGTCCAAATCCTCCCCGGCCTATAGAGAGTAAGTCCGGTTGTCACAACCAGTAATGAAAATTTGCTTTTATTTAAGATATGTGATATTTTAATTGGCCGGGGAGGAGTTTGAACGAAAGTATTAGTAAGATCTTGTCGTAAGAAATCAGCTAATTATTTGGAGTTGTCTTTTCCTATTCCCATTTGTTTAAGTAGCCATTGCTCCCATTCGTCCCATTGCTCCTGATACCAGAAGTGGCCGGTCTGAGGATAGACACTGAGGGTTTTGGGACCGCCATACACATTGTAAGTGGAATAAGAAGATGTGGGTGGAACCGTTTCGTCGTTATAACCGAAGCTGAACCATGCGGGGCATTTTACCCGTTTGGCAAAGTTCACGCCATCGTAATAACGTGCGCCTTCGATGTCTTTTTCAGAAGGGTTCTTCACCTGATAGAAATAATGAGGCCATCCGCCGGCGACACCGTTCCGTTCTGCTTCATGGTCACACAAGGCATCGTGTATTACTCCGATGAAACTTACACGGTTGTCGAGGGCCGCTGTTGATAGGGAAAGGAACCCACCTTGACTGGAGCCCGTGACGCCGAGGTCTTTTCCGTTCCATTCTGGTAGTGATGCGATGTAGTCGACGGCGCGTACACATCCTGTCACTACGCGTCGGTAATAATTTTTCGAAGGATCGTCGAGATGTGAGTTCCAATAGTTGTCAAGCGCACCTGCTGCGAGATTGTCGTAGACCTTTTGCTCTAAGGTGACAGGTATTCCGTGAATACCTACTTCCAGTGTGATGGCACCTTTCGATGCGGTCCATGCGTCGCCTTGATAAGGACGCACGCCGGCTCCAGGTACGCGTAACAGTGCCGGGTATCGGCCCGGACGTGTGGGAATAGACAGTATGCCATAGAAACGCGATCCCCAGCGGTCTGTCTGGAAGCTCACTTCGTAGACATTCACTTCCTCAGTACATCGTTCGGGCAACAAGGTACGTGTTGGTTCGAGAGATGTCTGGCGTGCCTGTCGGAGCGTGTTGGTCCAAAATGCGTCAAAATCCTTAGGCTCTTTAGTATAAGGAGTCAGTTTGTCGGGGGAAAATGCGGCTGTGCACAGTCCCTCGTAGGTCTTGTCTCCGACATGGGCCGTTACTTTTAGACGGTAGAACCCCGGCTTGCTCATGGTGCCCGACCATTGCATCTGGCCATTGTGCAATTTTATATGGTTCTTTTTTGTATCGAGAAACATTACAGGTCCTGCTTCGTAGTCAACAATAGCGTCAGATAAGGGAGTGCCTGATTTTAAGACACAGACATTGAACTTCGCTTTCTCCCCTACAGTATAATTCCAATCACTATGATCGGGGCTAACTGTTACAACAATGTTGTTTCCACGGATCTGAGCAGATACCGGAAGAATAAGCGAGAAAAGAAATAATGTAATTAAGAAATGTTTCATAAGTCATTATTGGTTTATTATGTTTTGTAGTGCAAAAGTAGTTCTTTTTATAGAGATGAATATGTATAATATTCTTAAATATTGGTATTTTATTGCTTGCTTAGGATAAGGAGCCGGTATTAAGGGAATGCCGGCAAGAGTGCGGAAGATGCCGGGCAAGCTCATAAAATAGTGCAAAACGAAAGGTTGCGTTCCAATGTCCGATTGGGGTGGAATGGCAGTGATAGAGGAAAGGCTTTAAAATAAATGGTTATAACCTTGTGAGATCCAATAAGTTTCCGTACCTTTGCACCTCGGAAATATAGGACCTGAAGATAATGGTAGGGCGTTGTCATGTAGGTCCTACGGTTATACAATACATTTTTAATTTTTTAGTTTGAAGACATTTGAAGAATTGGGTGTGAGCGAAGAGATTCGCCGCGCCATTGACGAATTGGGCTTTGACCATCCCATGCCCGTTCAGGAAGAAGTGATCCCTTATTTGTTAGGTCAGGGTAATGATGTTATAGCATTGGCACAGACCGGCACCGGCAAGACAGCTGCCTATGGTATCCCGGTGATCCAGAAGACCGATGCGGAGAGCAAGGAGACACAGGCGCTCATCTTGAGTCCTACGCGTGAGCTTTGCTTGCAGATTGCCGACGATCTCAATGCGTTTGCCAAGTATATTCCTCATCTTCATGTATTGCCCGTCTATGGTGGTGCGAGCATAGAGACACAGATCCGCTCGCTGCGTCATGGCGTGCAGATCATCGTGGCTACTCCCGGCCGTCTCATCGACCTGATGAAGCGTGGCGTGGCAAACCTTGACCATGTGAAGAACGTGGTGCTCGATGAGGCCGACGAGATGCTCAACATGGGTTTCTCCGAGTCGATCAATGAGATCTTTGAGGGCGTGCCTGCCGACCGTAACACGTTGCTCTTCTCCGCCACGATGAGTAAGGAGGTGGAGAAGATCGCCAAGAACTATCTCCACGATTACAAGGAGATCGTCGTAGGATCGCGCAACGAGGGTGCGGAGAATGTCAACCATATCTATTATATGGTTAATGCGCGCGACAAATATCTTGCCCTGAAGCGTATCGTAGACTTCTATCCCCGCATCTATGCCATTATCTTCTGCCGTACGAAGGTGGAGACTCAGGAGATAGCCGACAAGCTGATCCGGGACGGATACAATGCAGAGTCGCTCCACGGAGACCTGTCGCAGCAGCAGCGCGACCTGACCATGCAGAAGTTCCGTAATCATCTGACACAGCTCCTCGTGGCTACCGATGTGGCTGCCCGTGGCTTGGATGTCGATGATCTGACTCACGTGATCAACTATGGTCTTCCCGACGATGTGGAGAACTATACCCATCGCTCCGGTCGTACCGGCCGTGCAGGTAAGAAGGGAACGTCGATCAGCATCATCCACTCACGCGAGAAGTACAAGGTGCGTAATATCGAGAAGATCATCGGCAAGGAGTTTGTCGACGGCACGCTGCCTTCTCCCGTGGAGATCTGCAAGAAGCAGCTCTACAAGGCGATGGACGACATCATGAAGACGGATGTGGATGAGGAGCTCATCGCTCCCTATATGGATGAGATCAACCGTCAGTTTGAGTATATCGACAAGGAGGATATCATCAAGAAGATGGTATCAGTCACCTTTGGTCGTTTCCTCGATTATTATAAGGACGCACCGGTCATTGAGAAGCCTACGGGCCGTCGCTCGAAAGGTGGCGATGCTGATGGACACGGTGCACGCTCCGGTCGTGGCTCGCGCTCTGAGTCACGCGGTGGCCGTGGCGGTCATCGTCAGGCCGAGGCCGGCTACCGCCGTCTGTTCATCAATCTCGGCAAGACCGATGGCTTCTATCCCGGTGAGGTGATGCAGTTCTTGAATAAGAACATGAAAGGCCGCCAGGAGGTGGGACATATCGATCTGTTGCAGAAGTTCTCATATATCGAGGTGCCTGAGCAGGATGCCGACAAGGTGATGGCTGCACTCAATGGAGCCTCTTACAAAGGCCGTGAGGTACGTTGCAACGATGCCGATGAAGGTGGTCACGGCGGCGCTTCACGCTCTGACCGCGGAGGAGCCCGTGGTGGCCGCGCTTCGCGCTCACCTTTCGGCAAGCCGTCACATGTGGCCGGTTATGACCGTTCCGAGCGTCGCAGCCGTCGTCGCGATGATAATGAGTGGGCTCCCAAGGGTGCCCGTGCCGGCAAGGACGACTGGAAGGAGCTTATTCAGGGCAAGCCTTTCAAGTTTAAGGGCGAGCAGCCCGACTTCAGTGAGGAAGGATGGGCAAGACGGCGTCCGAAGAAGAAGTAAGGACGGGGAATCTTCCTTACTGCTTTCCTCACGGCGTATGAGGCTTTGGCCGGGTCCCACGAGGAAGGGCAGTCAATGAGATGAATGACATAAACGGAAAACGCTGCATGGGATTAGAACTTGTTTCTGTCCCGTGCAGCGTTTGTCGTATATGTATATTGCCGGTACCTGTTATAGGCGTGGCTTACCGGCTAAGCTATTTCTTCAGTACGTCCTCCCATGCGGGTGGCTCTACTCTCAGAAGATTGCGGACAAAGAAGTCGTAGCGCTTATGCTCGCCGAAGGCCTCGCCCATCGTATGGTGGGCACCCGGCAGGTAGATGAACTCGAAATCCTTGTTGGCCTTTTCCAGTGCGTTCACCACTTGGAAAGAGGAGGACGGGTCGACATTGTCGTCCAGCTCGCCTACGACGAGCATGAGCTTTCCTTTCAGCCGTGCAGCGTTCTCTGTGTTGGAGCAGGCCACATAGGAGGAGTCGACGGGATAGCCCATCCACTGCTCGTTCCACCATATCTTGTCCATGCGGTTGTCGTGACAGCCGCAGGCGGCATAGGCCACCTTATAGAAGTCGTTGTAGAAGAGCAGGGCGGCAAGCGCCTCTTGTCCGCCGGCAGAGCAGCCGTAGATGGCCATGTTGCTGATGTCCATATAAGGATAGCGGGCCGCTGCGGCCTTGATCCATTGGATGCGGTCGGGGAATCCGGCGTCTTTCAGATTCTTGTAGCACACTTCCTCGAATGCCTTTGAACGGAAGGAGGTGGTCATGCCGTCGGCCTGCACTACGATGAAGCCGAGCTCGGCCAGGTCGCTCATGGTCCAGTTCCATGGTGTGAACTGCTTCGGCACATACTGGTCGCCGGGTCCGGAATAGACATATTCGATTACGGGATACTTCTTGGCAGGGTCAAAGTTGGACGGACGTTGGATGAGTCCCCAGATATCCGTCTTACCGTCACGTCCCTTTGCCGTGAAGATCTCCGGCGCGCGCCATCCGGCAGCCTTGAGCTTGCTGATGTCGGCCTTCTCCAGTGTCAGGACGACAGCGCCGTCATCGGCCTTGCGCAATACGCTGATGGGAGGATTGACAGCGGTGGAATAGGTGTCGATAAGGTATTTCATGTCATCGCTGTAGACAGCCTGATGAGTGCCCTCTTCGGGAGTGAGGCTGGTGAGGCCACGGCCGTTCAGCCGGATCTTATAATAGTGAATGAGGTAGGGATCCTCGTGGGGATTCATGCCGTTGGCGGAGAAGTAGATCACGCCGGCCTTTTCGTCCACCTTCTGTATGCCACGTACGTAGAACTGGCCTTTGGTGATCTGGCGTATCACCTTCGCCGTCTTCCTGTCATAGAGGTAGAGATGGCGGTATCCGTCGCGCTCACTGGCCCAAAGGATATGACGACCGTCGGCGAAGTCGTAGCGGTAGTTCTGTGAGTAATTGACATATTTGGGCTGTGCCTCTTCTATGAGTGTGCGCACATTACCCGTCAAGGCTGACATCTCCAGCACGCGGTAGTGCTTGTGTCCCCGTTCGTTGAATTCGAACGTTACCGTCTGGTTGTTCTTGTCCCATTGAGGAGCTGTCACATAGTATTGTTTTTGGAAAAGCTCGGTCGAAGGCACAATGACGTGTCGTGTCTCCACGTCGATGATCACCGGCACACGATAGTTGAGCGAGTCGCCTGGCTTGGCGTATTCCTGTTGGTAGTATTTGGGTTGGAGCTGGTCGGTGGGTGAGGAGTTGATATAGGTGACATAGCGCTTCGGAGCCGGAGTGATCCTCACCGTGGCGTAGTAGCGTCCGTCGGCCGACCATTGTCCCCAGGAAGAGTAATAGCATCGGGGAGTGCCGTCTGTCGTGACAGCCGTGCCCACCGTGTCCGATGGGGTGATGAGCCAGAGGTTGCAGTCACGTGCTATCATGGTGGCGGAGGAGTCAGGACGCACCGCGCGTCCGTCTTTCTCTTCAGGTACCTCCATCCAGTGATGGTAGGGCGCTTTGGGTTGGGGCAGGATGGTGTCGCCCTTGGTGATCAGCAGCCGTGATGGGTCATAGGTCCAATGATGATTGTTGAAGACAAAGCTGACGGTCAGCGGACTGTCCGTGACTTTTATCTGCGCGAGCGGCAGCGAGCCGGCGGCTACTTTCTTTCCGGTCTGTCGGGTAAGTTGTGCGGCGACCGTGTCGCGTCGGACGAGCTCGCTCTTCGTGCGTCGGTCGGCATCGACGAGGGTGTAGCAGGTGCCCAGCTCGTCATGGTCAGTATACCAGAAAAGATGACGGTTGTGGCTTTCTACCGCTGTGGCGCGTACGCTGCCGTGCAGCATCTTTCCGCTGAGGCGTTCACGCGTGCCGTAGGCACGGCGGTAGTCGGCCAGCGTGCCTTGTGCGCTGGCACCGGTGCAGACGGCAGCCAGAAGCAATAGCAGGGCCGGACGCTGCCAGGATGATTCTTTTCGGCAGCAGCGTCTCCATGGGTGTTTTTTAATCTTGAATAGAGATGTTGTAATCATATTCGGTGTCATATTTCGGTTGCAAGAATGATGTCTTTTTATATGGTCTTTCCTAAGGGAACGATTAAGGAGAAGGCAGAGTCGTTGCCTAGCGTCTACACCTGCATGGGTGTGAAGGCGCCTTCTATATGGCGGATCTGTGGTGGCAGGGGCGTGTTGCGGTGGCCTACAATGCTGATGATGTCAAAACGGAGATGCTCCACGATGTGCCGTTGCTGTATGTAGGCTGATGCGGCAGTCAACAGATAGAACATTTTCCGGCGGTCAACGGCTTGCTCAGGTCTGCCGAAGGTAAGGTTGGAGCGTGTCTTCACCTCAACAAAGACGACAGTACGGAGGTCGGGTGTGCGGCAGATGATGTCAATGTCGCGCCGGCTGCGTCCGTTACGCCAGTTGCGTTCCAGAATGATGTAGCCCTTCTCTTTCAGGTAACGGGCAGCCTGTTCCTCGCCCCATTTCCCTTCTTCATTGTGTTCTGCCATATACCAAAAGCCTTTTATTTCAGCGGTTGACTTGCCGTCGGCAGTCAAAGCTATTGCAAATATAGAAAGAATATTGGTAAGAAGCCTCCTTCTGGTGATAAATATTGGTATTGATACCTGCTTTTACTGATATATTGCTATTTCTTGCAGAAAATATCATCCTCAAAGGATTGCGGGAAGCCGTTTTTGCTTATCATTTGTAAAGGTCTGTCGGGTGAGCCCGGATAAGGGCTCACCCGATAAACCTAGGGGATTGTTTAGCTTGGGCCCGAGAAAGACATCCTATCCTTGCAAGACCGGACGACAAGTCTGGAATG
>ULVF01066640.1_pt1 | contig 24871 bp, 26 predicted proteins | sample 1959201 | NCBI WGS metagenome assembly ULVF01 (sample SAMEA4835779, study PRJEB28245) | human gut metagenome | biome: gut microbiome; material: fecal sample | place: Denmark | collected 2008 | reverse complement strand
TGGATATTATTATTTTTATGTACTATTATATTTTTAGACTTAGTTGAAGATGTATTTGAAAAAGAGATTATGAAACTAGATATAATTACATATAATTTTATTTCAACTTATCTTATTTCAGATTTTGTTACACCAATTGCGAAAATTATTACTAATTTAGGGGGAACTATTAGTCTGATATCAATTACAATTATTTTGCTAGTAGTACTAAAAAATAAAAAAATAGGAATAGCTGTTATGATAAATTTACTTATTAGCACAGTATTAAATATAATATTGAAAAATGTTGTACAAAGACCAAGACCAAATGAATTCAGGTTAATTACTGAAACGGGGTATAGTTTTCCTTCAGGACACTCTATGGTAAGCATGGCTTTTTATGGTTTTTTAATATATTTAATTTATAAGTTAGTAAAAAATAGTAAAATAAAATGGACTTTGATAATAAGCTTATCCATAATAATTTGCACTATAGGAATAAGTAGAATTTATTTGGGTGTACATTATGCAAGTGATGTGTTAGCAGGATTTACTATATCTATTTCTTATTTAGTAATATATACAAGTATTATAAAAAGATTCATAGGAGAGAGTAGAAAAAATGAGGAAAATGAAAAAGATAAGAAACAGCTTTAAATATGCAATAGAAGGAATATGGACATCATTTAAAACAGAAAGAAATATGAAAATACATATTTTTATAATGATATTGGCTATAATTGCAGGTATTATACTAAAAATTAATAAATCAGAGTGGATAATTTGTATTATTTTATTTGCAATAGTTATTGGAAGTGAGCTATTTAATACATCAATTGAAACAATAGTTGATATGGTTATGCCAGAAAAAAATGAAAAGGCAAAAATAGCAAAAGATGTATCAGCAGGTGCAGTGTTAGTTGTTGCCATTGGAGCTGCTATAATAGGACTTGTAATATTTGTTCCTAGAATATTAAATATTTTAATTTAGATAAAATAATAAACAATATAAATACGGAGGATGAAATGAAAAAGAAAATTAATAAAAAGGAAATTTATGTATTGCTAGGTATACTTGGAGCTATAATGATAATTTGTATAAACTTTTTACAAATGCATTATTCTTCAGATACATATGTATTATATCAATTAGGATATTTCAAATATCCTAGTGAATATTTTTTGAAAGATGGAAGATTAATTTCTACATTATTTTGTTATTTGGGTGGAATTTTACATTTACCAATACCAGCGTATATAATTGCGATGGACTTTTTAGGAATGATATTTTTAGCTATATCAATATATATAATTTCTAAGATATTTATAGACATAATAAAACCTGAAAATAAAAAGAAGGAAATACTTATATATCTTGCTTCATTTGTATTAATATTAAACCAATATACATTAGAATATTTATTATTTCCAGAATCTGCAGTTATGTGTCTTGGAATGTTATTTACAGTATTAGCAATAAAAAATTTTGTAAGTGACAGCAAATATAAATATTTAAAAACAGGTATATTTTTATTACTTACAGGACTTTCATATCAGGGAGAGTTAAATATATTCCCTATACTTGCAATATTAGTAATAATGTTAAAACAAATAAAAGATAAAAAGAAAATAAAAATATCCCTAAAAGATGCTTTAAAAGATTTTGCGAAATTAGTAGGAATAACTATTATAGCATTAGCAATAAGTTATGTAATTGTTAAAGTATGTGGAAATATTTTTGGACAAGACAAGCAAAGTTTTATGATAATAAATAATGCAAGAGTATTTAGAAGAAAACTAAATTTGGTATTATATTATTCTAAAGATATATTAATTAACTGCATAAGTATGTTCCCTAAATATAGTATACTAATATGTTCAATAATAACACTAATTTTGTTAATAAGAACAAAGGCAAAATTACAGACGATATTAAATTATATTGTTCTAGTTATTATAGCAGTACTAAGTGTTGTGTTGCCTTTATTTGTAGTTACTGCTGCAGTATGTGGTAGACTTAGCATACCAGTTATGATGATATTTGGAATTTCATTGTTATTTTTAATTGCTAATTTAAAAGATGATGAAGTAAAATATAAGCAGAAAATAATAAGTATAGTAGTTATATGTATATTTATTTTAAATGCTAGTTTTATTGTGATAAATTCAACAGAACATATAGCTGCAAACAAAGTTGACGAAAATGATGGAATGCAAATAAGATATTTGATAGAAGAATATGAGAAAAATACAGGGATAAAAGTAACTAAATTTGGATATAAATATGATTTAAATCCACAACAATTTGCTGTAGGAATACAACCTATGCAATCATTAACTGAAAGAAAATTGGCTTGTTCATGGAGTATATTATATGCAATGGATTATTATTGTGAAAGAGATTTTGAATTGGTTGATTTTGATACATCTATTTTGATGGAAGGTAATGATAGAGAAAATATGCGTAGTCAAAATGAAGATTATAAAGCTTTTTCGACTGAACAGATAAAGTTTAAAGATGATGCTGTTTATATGATTGTATATTAATTTCTTTAAAAGTATTGTCAAAAAGCAAAAGGTTAAGTATAATAAAAAAGAAAACAAAAGAAAGGGGTAAAAAACAAATGAAATTGAATTTTAAAGGAAGAAGAGAAAAAGGTATAACATTAATAGCTCTTGTCATAACAATAATTGTCCTTTTAATATTAGCTGGAGTAACGATTGCTACATTAACAGGAGACAATGGAATATTAAAAAAATCAAATGATGCAAAAGAAGAAACAAGAGGTGCAAGTGTAGAAGAAGCAGTGGAATTATGGAAGATAAATAAAAAAACAGAAAGATATTCAGAAGGTGGGACATCTCAAGGTTTACAAGAATTGTTAGATGATTTAGAAAAACAAAAATTAATAACAGAAAAAGAAAGGGAAAATATTAATAATGTAGGTCAAATAACTATAGGAAGTAGAACAATTCAATTTAAAGAAAAAATCAAAATAGGAGATTATGTGAATTATAAACCAGAAAGTAAAACATACACTATATCTAAGACATATTCAGGTTATACAGATAATCAAGAATATACTACAGAAAATTTAGGATGGAGAATATTAAATATAAATGAAGATGGAACAGTAGATTTAATAAGTAATAAACCAACATCTCAAGAAGTTTATTTTTTAGGTGCTACAGGGTATAATAATGGAGTTTATCTATTAAATGACATGTGCAATGAATTATACAGTAATTTAGATAAAGAAACTACAGCACGCAGCTTAAATATTGAAGATATTCAAGATAAATTAAAATCAGAAGATACCTATAAAGGATATGAATCTAAAACAGGAACGAAATGGGGAAGTTCGTTTACATATGATACAGCAAAAAAATTTCCAGCTCAATGGCAAAATGATAATGGCGTTGAAAAAGAAAGTGAAAATAAAAATTTAATACCGATTGAAAAAGAATTATCAGATGTAGAAAGTAAAACGATAACTCAAACATTATGGGATAGAGATGCAGAGACGATGAAAACAGCATTTAAAGAAACATCAACGAATTTTTCTGAAACAGATAGTGAAATATATTACAATCTATTGTGCAACAAAGGAAATGGTAGATATTGGCTGGCTTCTCGATTTGCCCATGCACCAAACGAATCTTATGCTGTTTTTGGATTGAAAGGTGTGCGTGAAGGTAGAGTAGGTGGTCCATACTTATTTTATACGAGTGGCTTTTTGCCAAGTGTAGAAAGTAGGAGTTTTCGTCCTGTAGTTAATATACGAGCTGACAAGATAGATACTGATACAGGAGACGGAACAGATTCTAATGTAGGATGGGGAATAAAGGAGGAAAATTCAAATGAAAACAAAAGTTAAAAATGTGAAAGGAATAACATTAATAGCTTTAGTGATAACCATAATTGTGCTTTTAATATTAGCTGGAGTAACGATTGCTACATTAACAGGAGACAATGGGATATTAACAAAAGCAAATGAAGCGAAAACAATAACAAATGAGAAAGATGAAGAGGAGCAAATTGAAATAGGATATACAGAATATTTAATGGCAGATCAAACAGGAGAAAAAGTAAATTTTGAAGTATCAGAAGCAGCTGTAACAGGAAAAGAAGGAGATTGGATAATAAGATTTAATAAAACCGGAAAAGAATACTATTTTGATGGAGAGACAATAACAAAAGTAACTTGGAAGCAAGAAGAAGACACAATAACAAACATAGAAACAAAACAAACATTAAAAGTAGGAGACTATGTAGATTATGATCCAACATTAGAAGCAAATGCAAGTGATTTGACATATACATCAAAAACAGATAAAACAGGAGCAGATAGTGATCAAGAATTTAATGCAGAAACATATAAAAATGCAGAATATGGATGGAGAATATTAGGCGTATCAAAAGGAAAGTTAAGATTAATATCAGGAGAATTTGTTGGAGCAGGTAATTATACAAATGGTAGTAGAACGTATTATACATTAAAAGGACAAAAAGGATATATAAATGGAATAGAAGAATTAAATAAAATAAGTGCAATATTTGGACATGGAAAAGGAGCAGAAAAAGCAACAAGTATAACAGCAGAAGATATAAATGAAATAACAGGATATGATCCAGCAACAGCAAAATGTGAAGAAGGTAATTTCAATGAATATGGAAATAAAGTAACATATACAAAAGAAGGAGAGACTAAATTATCATCAAGTGCAACAAATGGACAAAAATGGAGTGGAACACAAAATACATTGAATTATTATGATAAATCAAATAAAACCTTTAAAACATTAACGTCAGGAAGTACACAAATAACAAGTACGTTTTATTATTATAATCCAACAACATTAAATACTAAACAAGAGAAACCTACTCAAGGAGTAGATGAAAATGGAGTATATAATACTATATATCAAATATTATTTGGTAAATATGCTGTTAATAAAGATAGTTATGAAATATCTTTTGTAGGAACAGGAACGCAACCAAGATACTGGCTTGCATCAGAAAGTGCTTTAACAGTTAAGAATGGTGTGACTTGGGGACTTCGTCGTGTAAACGATGGTAAAGTTTTAAATAGAGGAATATTTTTTTCTACTGGTACTGAATATAGCTATGATGATTTTGGTGTTCGACCTATAGTTTATCTAAAATCTGATATATCATTAGAATGGAATAATACATTACAAAAATGGAAAATAAAATAATCAAATGGAATATACTAAAGTGAGAGTAGCATTGTACATGCTACTTTTATTTTTACTCTAGAAATTCTATAAATAAATTAAAACCTATCTTTTATACTGACCTATCAGTATAATGACATTTTCTAGAAAAAAATGATATAAAATAGAAAAAAGAAAGATTAGGAGAAACCATGAACAAAAGAGATAAACAAAACATAAAAATAACAGATTTAAAAGACATGTTAATAAAAACCGAAAAAATATATGCCTCAAACCCAGCATATAAAATAAAAGAAGAAAACGAAACATATAAAATAATAAACCATAAAGAAATAAGACAAATGGTAAATTGTCTAGGAACATCGTTAATAAATATGGGATTAAAAGAAAAAAAAATAGCTGTAATTGGAGAAAACCGATATGAATGGGAATTAGCATATTTATCAATTGTATGTGGAACTGGAATAGTAGTTCCACTTGACAAATCTCTTCCAGAAAATGAATTAGAAAATTTAATTAAACGTTCTAAAGTAGAAGCTATTTTCTATTCAAAAAAATACGAGAAAGCATTAAAACAAATAAAAGACAACAAAGATAATACATTAAAATATTTAATATCAATGGATTTAGAAAAAAACAAAAAAGATATTTATTCTCAAAAGCAATTAATAGAAGAAGGAAAAAAATTAATAAAAAACGGAAATAAAGAATTTGAAAATGCTAAAATCGATCCAGAAAAAATGAGCATAATGTTATTTACATCAGGAACAACATCAGCATCCAAAATTGTAGCATTATCACATAAAAACATATGCTCAAATTTAATGGATATTGCGTCAGTATTAGATGTAAACAGCCAAGACACATTTTTATCTTTTTTACCACTTCATCATGTTTTTGAATGTACAGTAGGATTTTTATTATCTTTATATACAGGAGCACAAATTGTATTTTGCAGAGGAATTCGCCATATGGTAGAAGATATAAAAGAACATAAAGTTTCAGTTATGGCATCTGTGCCAGCAATATATGAAGGAATTTTTAAAAATATAAGAAAGCAATTAGAAAAGCAGGGAAAATTACAAGAAATATTAGAAAAAGAAGAGCTATGTAAGAATTTATCTATGGAAGAAAAAAAGAAAGCATTTAAAGAAATACACGATATGCTAGGCGGAAATATGAAATTAATGATTAGTGGTGCTGCAAGTCTAAATTCAGAAATAGAAGAAAGATATAGAAAACTTGGGCTAAATTTAGTTCAAGGATATGGACTAACAGAAACATCTCCAGTAGTAGCAGTAGGAACAAAAAAAGCATATAAAGTAGGATCTATTGGAAAAACAGTTCCAAGTGTAGAAGCAAAATTAGTAGATGTAGACGAAAATGGAATGGGAGAGCTAATAGTAAAAGGTCCAAGTATAATGATTGGATATTATGAAGATGAAGAAGCAACTAAAAATGCAATAAAAGATGGATGGTTTTATACAGGAGATTTAGCTAAAATTGATTCTGAGGGATATATATTTATTTGTGGAAGAAGAAAAAGCGTAATTGTTTTAAAAAACGGTAAAAATATTTTTCCAGAAGAAATAGAAGGACTAATAAACCAAATAGATGGTGTAATAGAATCATTTATTTTTGGAAAACAAATGTCAGAAGATAAAAATGATATAAAAATTTATAGCAAAATTGTTTATGATAAAGCAACTATGAAAGAAAAGTATCAAGCTGAAGGAGAGAAAGAAATAAATAGCATACTAAATGATAAAATAAAAGCAATTAATAATAAAATGCCTAGATATAAAGCAATAAGAGGAATTATTGTAAGTCAAGAACCTTTAATAAAAACAACAACAAATAAAATAAAAAGACATGAAAATTTAAAACTTATTAAGGAAGAAAAATAAAAGGAAAAAATAATGAAATTAGAAAATTTAAAAACAGAATTTTTAGGAAGAAATATATTTTTTTATAAAAATATTGATTCTACACAATCAGAAATTTGGAGAATGATAGAAAAAAATATTATAAAAAATGGAACGATTGTAATGGCAGAAAAACAAACAGCTGGAAAACGGAACACATGGAAGAAAGTGGTATACATCAAAAAAAGGCAATTTAGCATTTTCATTTTTTATAGAAGCAAATTGTAAAATAGAAAGATTAGAAGGAATTACAATTGAAATTGCTGAGGTAATATTAGATGTTTTTAAAAGAGTATACAATATTAATCTAAAAATAAAAAAGCCCAATGATATTATATTTAATAACAAAAAAATAGGTGGAATTTTAACACAAACTAAACTACAAGGAGAAAAAGTAAAATCTATTGTTATAGGCATAGGAATTAACACTAATCAAGAAGAAATGGAAGAAGAAATAAAAAAAATAGCAACATCAATACAAAAAGAATTTGAAATAGAAATTGATAACAGAAAAATAATTAGTGAATTTTGTAATGAATTTGAAAAGAAAATTAAAAGTAGAATCGAAGATTATTAAAAAGTAAGGAGAAATTAAATGAAAATAGGTTTTTTATTTCCTGGGCAAGGAGCTCAATCAATAGGAATGGGAAAGGATTTATATGAAAACTATCAAGAAGTAAGAGATATATATGAAAATGTACATAAAATAACAGGTGTTGATATAAAAAAAATCACATTTGATGGAACAGAACAAGAATTAAGTAAAACTCAAAACACACAAATTGCGGTTTTAACTAATAGTTTAGCAATACTTAAACTATTAGAAAAGAAAGGAATTAATGCAGAAATATCAGCAGGACTTAGTTTAGGTGAATATACTGCTCTAATTTATAGTAAATGTATTTCATTTGAAGATGGAGTAAAACTAGTGAAAAAAAGAGGAGAATATATGCAAAACTTACTTCCAGAAGGAGATTGGGCAATGGCTGCAATCTTAGGATTGGAAGATGAAAAAGTTGAAGAGGTATGTAAAAAAGTAGTAGATGGATTTGTTGTACCTGTTAACTATAATACACAAGGACAGGTGGTAATTTCAGGAGAAAAAACTGCAGTAGAACAAGCTGAAATAATAGCAAAAGAAATGGGAGCAAAAAAAGTAAGAATTTTAAAAACATCAGGACCATTCCATACTAAAAAGCTAATTGAAGCTTCTAATGCTTTAAGAAAAGATTTAGAGAAAATAAATATTAATAAATTTAAAACTAAAGTAGTAAAAAATATTAATGGAGATATTTATAAAGATGAGGAAAATATAAAAGATATATTAGCAGAACATATGATTTCACCAGTAAAATTTTCTAAATGTCTAGAAACAATGTTAAAAATGGAAATAGACACATTTGTTGAAATAGGACCAGGTAAGACACTATCTGGGTTTGTAAAAAGAATGAAAACAGAAAAAGAAATAAAAATTTATAATATTTGTGATGTGAAATCATTAGAAAATACTTTAAAAGAGATAAATTAATAGGAGGATAAAAATGAACAAAGTAGCTTTAATAACTGGTGGAACAAGAGGAATAGGTAAAGAAATAGCATATACTCTTGCAGAAAAAAATTATGACATAATAATAAATTATAGAACTGAAAATGAAGAATTAATGAAGTTAAAAAAAGAGATAGAACAAAAACGAGTTAGATGTTTACTATTAAAAGGAGATGTATCTAACTTTGAAGATTGTAAAAAGATAGTAGAAGAAGCAATAAATAGAATGAATCATATTGATGTTTTGGTTAATAATGCAGGTATAACAAAAGACATGTTACTTATGAGAATGAAACCAGAAGATTTTAATGAAGTAATAAATGTAAATTTGATAGGAACATTTAATATGACTAAAAACGTAATAAATTATATGATGAAAGAAAGAAAAGGAAGAATTATTAATGTTTCTTCAGTTGTAGGAATATCTGGAAATGCAGGTCAAACTAATTATGCAGCATCTAAAGCAGGGATTATTGGCTTTACAAAAAGTTTAGCAAAAGAAGTTGCATCTAGAAACATACTAGTAAATGCAATTGCACCAGGATTCATTCAAACAGATATGACTAATATATTAAAAGAAAATGTAAAAGACGAAATTGCAAAAACAATACCATTAAAAAGAATGGGAACAGCAAAAGATGTTGCAAATGTCGTTAAATTTTTAGTGTCAGAAGATAGTTCTTATATAACAGGGCAAGTAATTCAAGTTGATGGTGGAATGTTGATGTAATAATGTGTTTTTAGAAAGGAGAAAGCAATGGAAAAAAGAGTGGTAATAACAGGATTAGGAGCAATTACTCCAATTGGAAATAATGTAGAAGAAACATGGAATGGAATTGAAAACAAAAAATGTGGAATAGATAAAATAACATTAATTGATGCAAGTACATATAAAACTAAACTTGCGGCAGAAGTTAAGAATTTCAATCCATTAGAACATTTTGAACCAAAACAGGCAAAAAGATTAGATAGAAGTTCTCAATTTGCCATGGTAGCTGCAAGAGAAGCTTTTTTAGATAGTAAAATAACAAAAGAAAATACAGATCTAGAAAAAGTAGGTGTATTTGTAAGCTCAGGAATAGGAGGATTAACAACAATTCAAAACCAATGTGAAATAAATATACAAAAGGGACATAATAGAGTTTCTCCAATGTTTATTCCTATGTCAATTGCTAATATGCCATCTGGAAATATAGCAATAGATTTAAATTTAAAAGGCGAATCTGTATCAATTGTCACAGCTTGTGCATCTTCAACTCATAGTATAGGTGAAGCATATAGAACAATAAAATATGGAGCAGAAGATGTTATATTAGCTGGAGGAACAGAAAGTTCAATTTGTGAAGTAGGAATTGCAGGATTTGAAAATATGAAAGCATTATCCAAATCAGAAGATAAAAATCGTGCAAGTATTCCTTTTGATAAACAAAGAGATGGATTTGTAATGGGAGAAGGAGCAGGTGTTATTGTTTTAGAAGAATTAGAACATGCAAAAAAAAGAGGAGCAAAAATTTATGCAGAAATAATAGGATATGGAGCAACCTCTGATGCATACCATATTACTTCACCAGAGCCAACAGGAGATGGAGCTGCAAGAGCAATTAAAAGAGCTATTGAAGATGCTAATATCAAGCCAGAAGATATTGATTATATTAATGCGCATGGAACTTCTACACATTTAAATGATGTGTGTGAAACAATGGCAATAAAAAAAGCATTAGGCGAAAATGTTTGTAAAAAAGTTATGGTAAGCTCAACAAAAGGTAATACAGGTCATTTATTAGGGGCTGCAGGAGCAATAGAAGCAATATTCTCTATAAAAGCAATAGAAAATAAAATAGTTCCACCAACAATTAATTATAAAGAAAAAGATGAAGAATGTGATTTAGACATTGTACCAAATGAAATTAGAAAAAAAGATTTAAAAATAGTAATGTCAAATTCTTTAGGATTTGGTGGACATAATGGAAGTGTTATATTTAAAGAATATGAAGAATAGGAGAGAAAAATGGAATACGAGAAAATTAAACAATTAATGAATGATATGGGAAATTCAAAATTAACATCAATTGATATAGATTTCCCAGACGGTACTAAAATTAGTATGAAAAAGGAAAGTACAAAAGAGATTCAAGTAATTCAAAAAAGTGAACAGTTAAATGAAAATGAAAAACAGATAGAAGTGGCAGAAAAAGAAGAATTACAAGATGGAGAAATTGTAAAATCACCAATGGTTGGAACATTTTATTCTAAGCCATCTCCTAATGCTAATTCTTATGTAGAGATAGGTCAAAAAGTAAAAAAAGGAGATGTACTTTGCATTGTTGAAGCAATGAAATTAATGAATGAAATTGAGTCAGAATTTGATGGAGAGATTACAGAAATTTTAGTGCAAGACGGAGAAACAGTAGAATATGGAAAACCATTATTTAAAATAAAAAAGTAAAAGGAGTACAAAGCAAGTGTTAGGAAAAGAAAAAATAAAAAGTATAATTCCACAAAGAGAACCTTTTTTAATGATTGATGAAATAGAAGAATATATACCAGGAGAAAGTGCTATATGTTATAAAGATGTAAAAGAAGAAGAATGGTATTTTAAAGGACACTTTCCCGGAAATCCAATTATGCCAGGTGTATTAATAACAGAAAGTTTAGCACAAGCAGGAGCAATTGCAATTCTTAGTAAAGAAGAAAATAAAGGAAAAAATGCCTTATTTGGTGGTATCAATAAAATGAAATTTAAAAAGCAAGTAGTACCAGGAGATAGATTAAAATTAGAAGTTAAAATTATAAAGCAAAAAAGTTCAATAGGAATAGGAGAAGCAATTGCAACTGTAAATGGAGAAATAGTAGCAAAAGGAGAGCTTACTTTTGCAGTTGTATAAAGAAAGGAATTAGCCAAATGAATAAGATATTAGTAGCAAATAGAGGAGAGATTGCAGTTAGAATTATTAGAGCATGTAAAGAAATGAATATAAAAACAGTAGCAGTGTATTCAGAAGCGGACAAAGACGCTATGCACACTAGACTTGCAGATGAAGCTATTTGTATTGGACCTGCTGAACCACGGAAAAAGTTATTTGAATCTAAAAAATATTATTGAGGCAGCTAATATAACAGGAGCAGATAGTATTCATCCTGGATTTGGTTTTTTGTCTGAAAATAGTCAATTTGCAAAAATATGTGAAGAATCTAATATAAAATTTATAGGACCTTCTTATAAAGTAATTGAATTAATGGGAAATAAATCAAATGCAAAAGACTTAATGAAAAAAGCAGGAGTTCCAGTAATACCAGGATCAGATGGCAGTATACAAAGCTTAAAAGGAATTATTGAAACAGCAAATAAAATAGGATATCCTATTTTATTAAAAGCATCAGCAGGAGGCGGAGGAAAAGGAATACGTATAGTTAATTCAGAAGAAGAATTAGAAAGTAATTACAACATTGTAAAACAAGAAGCAAAATTATCTTTTAATAATGACGAAATTTATGTTGAAAAATTTATAAAAAATCCAAGACATGTAGAAATTCAAGTACTAGCAGATGAACATGGCAATGTTATTCATTTAGGAGAAAGAGATTGTTCTATTCAGAGAAAAAACCAAAAAGTAATAGAAGAAACACCATCTACTATTTTAGATGATAAATTAAGAAATAAAATGGGAGAAGCGGCTATAAAAGCAGTAAAAGCTTCTTCATATACTAGCTGTGGAACAGTAGAATTTTTGGTAGATAGTGATAAAAATTTTTATTTTATGGAAATGAATACAAGAATACAAGTGGAACATCCTATTACTGAAATGAGAACAGGAATAGATATAGTAAAAGAACAAATAAAAATAGCGGCTGGAGAAAAATTAAAAATAAAACAAAAAAACGTACAATTTAAGGGACATAGTATAGAATGTAGAATAAATGCAGAAAATCCAAGAAAAAAATTTAGACCATCACCAGGAAAAATAACAGGATTAAACTTACCAGGTGGAAATGGAGTAAGAATAGATACAGCAATTTATGAAGGATATACAATTCCTGCTAATTATGATTCTATGATTGCAAAAATTATTACTTATGGAGACACAAGAAATGAAGCGATTAGTAAAATGAAAAGAGCCTTAGAAGAAACCGTAATTGAAGGAATTGATACTAACCTTGATTTCTTATTTCAGATAATTAAAAATCCAAACTTTTTAAGAGGAAAATTTGATACATCTTTTATTGAAAAAGAAATATTAGAAAAAGAGGAATAAAGATATGATAGTAGACAAAATGAAAAAAAGAGAGCCTACAGCCAAAAAAATTAAAAACAAAGTAGACATTCCAGTTGGAAAATGGATAAAATGTGATAAATGTCAAGAAATTTTATATAAAGAAGATGTAAGAAAAAATAATAGTATTTGTCCAAATTGCGGAGCATATTTCAGAATGCATATTAATAAAAGGTTAGAAAGTATTTTAGATAAAGAATCTTATAAAAGATTTGATTTAGACATTGATACAACTAATCCATTAAATTTAGAAGATTATCCAAAAAAAATAAAAGGATTAAGAGAAAAGACAGGTATACAAGAAGCAGTAGGATGTGGCGTGCGGAAAAATAAATGGAGAAGATGTTGTGATTTGTGTAATGGATAGTGGATTTTTAATGGGAAGTATGGGAATTGTTGTTGGAGAAAAAATTACATATTCAGTAGAAAAAGCAATTGAGCTGAAATTACCATTAATTATTTTTTGCGTTTCAGGTGGAGCTAGAATGCAAGAAGGAATTATTTCTTTAATGCAAATGGCAAAGACAACATCAGCAATTGCAAAATTAAATGAAGCAGGTTTATTATACATATCAGTTTTAACAGATCCAACTTATGGAGGAGTTACAGCATCTTTTGCAAGTATAGCAGATATTGTTTTAGCAGAACCAGGAGCAATGATTGGATTTGCAGGTAAAAGAGTAATTCAACAAACAATTGGAGAATCTTTGCCAGAAGGATTTCAAACAGCAGAATTTTTGTTAGAACATGGTTTTATAGATAAAATAGTAGAAAGAAAAGATTTAAAAGATACTTTATATAGAATAATTAAATTTCATAAATAAAAGGAGGGACGAAAAATGACTGCATGGGAAAAAGTAGAAATAGCAAGAAATCCAAAAAGAAAAACATCACTTGATTATATAGATGAAATTTTTGATGAATTTATGGAATTACATGGAGATAGAAATTTCAAAGATGATAAAGCAATTGTTTGTGGGCTAGCGAGAATTGATAAACAAAATTATACAGTAATTGCAGAACAAAAAGGAAGGACTACTAAAGAAAATATAGAAAGAAACTTTGGTATGCCAAATCCAGAAAGTTATAGAAAAGCAATTAGATTTATGAAACAAGCAGAGAAATTTAATAGACCAGTTATTACATTTATAGATACAAAAGGAGCATATCCAGGAATCGGAGCAGAAGAAAGAGGACAACGGAGAAGCTATTGCAAGTTCTATGCTAGAAATGGCAAAACTAAAAGTTCCAATTATTTCAATTGTAATAGGAGAAGGTTCTAGTGGAGGTGCTTTAGCATTAGGTGTTGGAAATAAAGTATTAATGCTAGAAAATGCTATATATTCAATATTATCTCCAGAAGGATATAGTAGTATTTTATGGAAAGATCCTTCTAGAGCTAAAGAAGCGGCAGAAAAAATGAGGCTAACGGCAGAGGATTTATATGATTTAAAAGTGATTGATAAAATAATAAAAGAACCTAAAGAAGATATGTTTAAAAAAGTTTCTAACAGCTTAAGAAAAGAGATAAAAACTACAATAAACAAAATGAGTAAAATGTCGAAAGAAGAAATAGTAGAAGACAGATATACTAAATTTAGAAACATGGGAGAATATATTAAAATTGAAAAAATATAAAGGAGGACTAAATATGTTATTAGAAGGAAAAAAGATAATTATAATGGGAGTTAGAAACAAGTGGAGTATTGCTTGGGGAGCTGCTCAATCTGCATATGAAAATGGGGCAGAAATAATATTTACATATGGAACTATGGAAAACAAAGAAAAAATAGAAAAGCTTATTTCAGAAATACCAGGAGCAAAAGGCTATGCTTGTGATGCTTCAAATGATGAAAGCATTAAAGATTGTTTAGAAAGTATAAAAAAAGATTATGGAAATGTGGATGGAATATTACATTGTATAGCACATGCAAATACAGAAGACTTAAGAAATGACTTTATAAAAACATCAAGAGATGGATTTGCACATGCTTGTGATGTTAGTGCTTATTCATTAATTGCGGTTTCTAATATTGCAAAAGAAAAGCAAATGCTAAATCCGAAAGCAAGTATTGTAACATTAACTTATTTTGGAGCAGAAAAAACAATTGAGGGATATAATGTTATGGGAGTTGCAAAAGCAGCATTGCAAAGTAGTATTAGATATTTAGCAAAAGATTTAGGAAAAGATGATATTAGAATTAATGCTATTTCAGCAGGACCAATTAAGACATTGTCTGCAAAAGGAATAAAGGATTTTAATGGTATTTTAGATGTGATTGAACAAAGAGCGCCTTTACATAGAAATGTAACTGCAAAAGAAATTGGAGATGTGGCAAGTTTCTTGTTTAGTGATATGTCAAATGCGATAACAGGTGAAGTAATTCATGCAGATAATGGTTTTTCAACTGTAGCAGTGTAAGGTGTGAAATTGAAATAAAATGATGAACAGGGAAATCCTTATCCAATTTTATATATGATACTAGAAAAATAGCAGTTTTATTTTACTGCTATTTTTGCATTTCACGATAATTATTTTCCCATTGCACCATAGAATCTAAGATAGGCTTTAAACTCCAACCAGTATATGAGAAAAAAGAAATATAAAAAGTATATACAAAAAATATATTAAGTGATACAATTTTATAAAATATAAAAAAAGGAGATACATAGAAATTGATTAGATTATTTTTTATAAAGAACAAATTAAAAAATAAAAATTTAATGAGTAATAATGATGAGAAAATACTAGAAAAATATAAGAAAATTGCACAAAAAGAAAAACAAGAAATAATACAAGAGCTTAAAACTAATATTGAAAAAGGATTGACAAATAAAGAAGCAGAACAAAAATTAGAAGAAGATGGAGAAAATGTTGTTGTAAAAGATGATAAACATTCATGGTTTTATTTTTTTATAAATTCATTTAAAGATAAATTTATTTTAATTTTAGTTGTTTTAGCAATAATAAATAAATTTGTTGGTGATGATACATTAGGTACAGTTATTATTTTAGCAATTGGATTTGTAAGTGCTATGATAAAATTTGCCCAAAATTATTCAACATATAAATTCAATAGAAAATTAAAAAGTGAAATGTTTTCAACGGCAACGGTTGTAAGAAATGGAAAAGAACAAACAATAAGAACAGAAAAAGTTGTAAAAGGTGATATTATTCATCTAAATGCAGGTTCTATTATTCCAGCTGATGTAATGATTATAGAAAATAAGGACTTGTTTTTAAATCAATCTGTTTTTACAGGTGAAAGTGCGCCTATTGAAAAAACAGATAAATTTAATAACTCAAATGAAATATTTTCAATTTCAAATATATGTTTAATGGGAACAAGTGTAATAAGTGGAGATGCAACAGCTATAGTAATTAATACTGGTTTTTCTACATATCTAGGAAGTATGGGAAAACAAATTGATAATAAAAGAGAAACAACAAATTTTGAAAAAGGTATGAATGGAATTACAAAATTATTAATAAAATACATGGTTGTAGTTTCAATAGCAGTATTTATTATTTATGCATTTATACGAAAAGATATATTAGAAGCAGTGCTATTTGCATTATCAGTAGCTGTTGGAATTACTCCAACAATGTTGCCTATGATAGTAAATGTTAATTTAACTAAAGGAACGAAAACTCTTGCAAAGAAAAAAACATTAGTAAAAAACATTCAGGCAATTCAAAATTTAGGTGCAATAGATGTTTTATGCACTGATAAAACAGGAACATTAACATTAGACAAGATAGTATTACAGAAATATATAAATGTTGAAGGAAAAGAAGATTTATCTATATTAGAATATGCATTTTTAAATAGCTATTATAGTACTGGAATGAAAAATCTGGTAGATAAAGCAGTAATAACATATGGAGTTCAGCATAAAATAAAAGAACAAGTTATTAATTATGAAAAAATTGATGAAATTCCATTTGATTATATTAGAAAAAAAGTAAGTATTGTAGTAAAACATGATGATCATTATAGGATAATTACTAAAGGAGCATTAGAAGAAGTATTAAAAAGTTGTAATCAAGTAAAAATAGATGGCGAACATAAAGAGCTAACTCAAGAAATGATACAAAATATTAATAAAAATGCTGAAAATCTTGCAAAACAAGGAATGCAGGTAATCGCGTTAGCATCAAAAAGAGAGTATAGAGGAAAAGATATATTTAATAGCGATGATGAAAAAGAAATGACATTTATAGGATTTGTAGCATTTTTAGATCCACCAAAAAAAGAAGTAAAAAGTACAATAAAGAAATTAAAAGAATATGGAATAACAACAAAGATTTTAACAGGAGATAACCAATATGCCACTGAAAATATTTGTAAATTGGTAGGAATAGAAGATTCAAAAATATTATTAGGTACAGATATTGATAGGATGCCAGATGGAGAACTTGCTAAAAAGGTTGAGGAAGTAAATGTTTTTGCTAGAATGAATCCTTTACAAAAAGAAAGAATAATAAAGGCTCTTAGAAAAAATGGACATGTAGTAGGCTATATGGGAGATGGTGTAAATGATGCACCATCACTACATAATGCTGATGTTGGAATATGTGTAAATACTGCTACAGATATTGCTAAAGAAGCAAGTGATATTATTTTATTAGAAAAAAGTTTAAAAGTAATATTTAATGGAGTAATAGAAGGAAGAAAAGTATATGGAAATATTATAAAATATATGAAAATGGCTTTAAGTTCAGATTTTGGAGATGTATTTAGTATATTTATTGCAAGTATTTTCTTACCATTTTTACCATTATTGCCAATTCAAATGTTAATTCAAGACTTTTTATATGATTTTTCTCAAATAGGAATACCATATGATAATGTTGATGAGGAATTTTTAATAAAACCAAGAAAATGGGATACAAAAGGATTGGGAACATTTATGAATGTAATGGGACCAGTAAGTTCGATAATAGATGTTTTGGCGTTTTTAGCATTTTGGTTTATATTAGGATATAATGGAGCTGTAAGTGAAAGTTATTTTCAAACAGCATGGTTTGTTGAATGTCTAATAAGTGAAACATTGATAATTCATTTCGTTCGTACTGAAAAAGTACCTTTTGTACAGTCAAAAGCAAACCCAATATTAACTTGTTTAACAATGGTTACAATAATAGGAACAATATTTACACCAATATTATTGCATAATATTGAATCATTCCATTTTGAAATAATGCCACCATTATATTATTTAATAGTAGCAGGATTGACTATCCTATATGTAATTTTAGTTCAGATTGTAAAGAAAATATACATTAAAAAAGTTGGAAATTGGTTATAGAAAAATTATAACTAAAAAGATAATAAGATACATTATAAAAAATAGTGTTACATTATAAAAAAATTTAATAAGTAAAAAGAAAGGATGATATAAGATGAAGGAATTAAAAATTAAAATAAATGGAATGGTTTGTGGAGGATGTGAAAATAGAGTTAAGATAGCTCTATCAGAAATTAGTGGTGTAGAAAGTGTAGATGCAGATCATAATACTGGAATAGTAACAATAAAATCAGAAAAGGATTTAGAAATTGCTCAAATCAAAGAAAAAATTATAGATCTTGGATATGAAATTATAGAGGAAGAATAATATGAAAAGTATAATATTAGCGATTGATGGAATGACTTGTAGTGCTTGCTCAAATGGATTAGAAAAATACTTGAATAAGCAAAATGGAATTTTTGAGGCAAATGTGAATCTTGTAATGGCAAATGCTACAATAACTTATGATGAGCAAATTCTAAATCAAGAAAAAATAGAAAAATATATAAAACAAGCAGGTTTTAAAAGTTTAGGAATATTTAAAGAGTTCAACATAGAAAAAAATAATAAAAAAGAAAAAATACAATTTATTATTTTTACAATTTTAGCAATAGTTACTATGTATATTTCTATGGGACATATGATTGGTTTACCAACTTTAAAATTTTTAAGTGCAGAACATAATCCTATAAATTATGCCGTTAGTTTATTGATTTTAACAATTGCATTTTTTTGGTATGGATATGATATTTTAAAAAATGGTTATAAAAATTTAATTCATAAAATACCCAATATGGATACACTTGTTACAATAGGTGTTGTAAGTAGTTTTATTTATAGTTTATATAGTATGTATATGATAATAAAAGGAAATATGCACTATACAATGAATTTATATTTTGAATCAGCAGCAATAGTTATTTACTTTGTTAAACTTGGGAGATATATTGATGGAATAAGCAAAGATAAAACAAAGGATGCAATAAAAAAACTGGTTGAAATTACTCCGAATAAAGCAATAATTGAAGTTAATGGAATCCAAAAAGAGGTAACTCTTGATGAAATAAAAAAAGGCTATATTGTAATTTCAAAAGCAGGAGACAAAATTGCAGTAGATGGTGAAATAATAGAAGGAAAAACTCACTTAGATGAGTCATTTATCACAGGAGAAAGTAAACCAGTAACAAAAAATATTGGAGATAAAGTAATAGCAGGAAGTCTGAATTATGATGGTTTCATAAAATATAGGGCTGAAAAAATTGGAAAAGAATCGACAGTATCAGAGATAGTAAAATTAGTTATAGAAGCAAGTAATACAAAAGCACCAATAGCAAAGATTGCTGATAAAATTTCAGGATATTTTGTTCCAGTAGTTATTATAATAGCTATAATAAGTTTTGTTATGTATTTGTTTTTAGGATATGATTTTGGAACAGCATTAAGCACATTTGTTACTATATTAGTAGTTGCTTGTCCTTGTAGTCTAGGTTTAGCAACACCACTTGCAATAGTTATAAGTGAAGGAATATGTGCAAGTAATGGGATATTAGTAAAAAAGAGTGAAATATTAGAAAATGCTTCAAAAATTAACACTGTAGTATTTGATAAAACAGGTACATTAACTTATGGAAAATTAAGAATTTCACAAATATATAATTATAGTAAATTATCAGATAAGGAATTAATTAGACTTGCAGGAAGTATTGAAGAAAAATCTACCCACCCAATAGGGAAAGCCTTTGTAGAATATATGCAAGAAAATAAAATTTTGAAATCAGAAGTAAAGAATATTGAAAATATTGTAGGATATGGATTGACTGGAGAAGTTGAAAATAAAAAAATAATATTAGGAAATAGAAAAATAATTGAAAAATTCTCTATTAAAAATAATCATTTAGAAGATGAAAAAATATTAGCACTTAATGGAAATAGTATCGTTTATATTGCAAATGAAAAAGAAATTTTAGCATTGATAGGAGTAAATGATATTGTAAGAAAAAATGCAAAAGATGTTATAAGCAGGTTAAAAAATCATAATATTAAAACTATAATGTTAACAGGAGATAACAAAGAAACAGCAGGAAAGATAGGTGAAGAGCTTGGGATAACTAAAGTAATTTCAAATGTCCTACCATCTCAAAAGTCAGAAACAATAAAGAAGTTAAAAGAAGATGGAAATAGAGTTATGATGTGTGGAGATGGAATAAATGATAGTCCAGCACTAACAAACGCAGATATTGGTGTAAGCGTAAAAAGTGGAACTGATATTGCAATGGATTCAAGTGATGTTATTTTAACTAAAAATGATTTGAATTCAATATTAAAATTGATTAAAATCAGCGAAAAAACAATTAAAAATATAAAACAAAACCTATTTTGGGCATTTTTTTACAATTGTTTGATGATACCTGTTGCAATAGGATTATTAAAACCTTTTGGCATTTCTATAAATCCAATGATTGCAAGTCTAGCGATGGTATTTAGTAGTTTTACTGTTATTTTAAATGCTTTAAGATTAAGAAGAAGTTTTAGAGCAGGTAGATAGTTGCTAATTAGAATATTTTTATTTAGTATCATTTACATCTATCAAATACAAAAAATATTTGTAAAAGACTACACAAAATACAAAAGATATGTTACAATATAAAAAGAAATTTTCAGAAAAAATGGGTAAAACCAATAGATAGTGGCTTGAAAGCCTTAGAATACAGGGGAAAATTAAAGAGGAGGAGAGAAATATGTCAGGACATTCAAAATGGCATAATATTCAAGCAAAAAAAGGAAAAGCAGATGCCGCAAGAGGAAAAATATTCACAAAATTAGGAAGAGAACTTTTAATAGCAGTTAAAGAAGGTGGACCAGATCCAGCAGGAAATTCAAAATTAAAAAATGTAATAGCTAAATGTAAAGCAGCAAACATGCCAAACGATACAATAAATAATGCTATAAAAAAAGCATCTAGTAGTAATGAAAATTATGAAGAAATTACATATGAAGGATATGGACCAAGTGGAGTTGCAGTTATTGTAGAAGCATCTACAGATAACAAAAATAGAACTGCAGCAGATGTAAGACACGTTTTCGATAAAGCAGGAGGAAATCTAGGAACAACAGGTTGTGTATCATATTTATTTAATAAAAAAGGAGTCATTGTAATAGAAAGAGCTTCAACTGACAGAGACGAAGAAGAATTAATGATGCTTGCATTAGATGCGGGAGCAGAGGATTTTGAGGCTTCAGAAGAAGTTTATGAAATTACAACAGATCCAGCAGATTTTTTAGCTGTACGTGAGAAATTAGAAGAAGAAGGTTTCGAATTTTTAGAAGCAGAAGTTCAAATGGTTCCAACTACAATGGTTAGTTTAGATGAAAAAGGTTGCGAAAAGATGGAACGTCTAATTGAAAAGTTAGAAGATTTAGATGATGTAGCTAATATATACCATAATTGGGAACAAGAATAAAATAATGTGCAAATAGATAAATGACATAAAAGTTATTTATCTATTTCTCATATAAGAGAAGAATATTACATATTTAATATATTTTTTACGAGGAGAAAAAGAGATGAATCAAAAGAAAAATACAAAGATATTGTTAATTTTAATAATTATTATAGTAATTATAATACTAGCTGGAGTTGGAATTCTAGTATTTGCTACTGATATATTTAAAAGTGATAAAGAAATGTTTTTTAAGTATATGGCAGATATAGGAGATTCTAAAAAAGGGTTTATAGATGATGGGCTAAAGCAATATTTTGAAAAAAAGAATAACACACCTTATAATGATGAAGGAGAGTTTTCTGTTAATATATCATCTGACAATGAGCAAAAAAAATTTGAAAATGTAAATAATTTCAATATTAGTTTTTCTGGACAGGTTGATACGGCGAATTCAAAAGCTGCACAAAATATTTCATTGAATTATTCAAATGATGTAAAATTTCCTATTAATTATAAACAAATAGAAAATAAGATAGGATTACAGACAAAATATGTTGGAAGTAAATTTGTTGCTATAGAAACAGAAAAATTAAATAAGTTTTCAGAAGATTTAGATGATGTAGAAAGTTATGGAGAAATGGTTGATAAATTACAGAAAATGGGAAAAGTAGAGTTGACAGAAGTTGAAAAAAGTCATATAAAAGATACTTATATAACAGTAATAAATCAACAATTAGAAAAAGACAAATTTTCAAAAGTTAAAGAATCTGATATGTCTGGATATAAGTTGTCTTTAACAGGAACAGATTTACAAAATGTGTTAGTCAAACTTTTGGAGACTCTAAAAAATGATCAAACAACAGTAGATAAATTAAATGAATATTTAAAAATACAGAAGAATTCAGCAAAAATAACAGCTAGTCAGATTGATGATGCAATAAAAAGCATTAAGGATGATACAGATTTTAGTGATAAAAATTTTGAAATTGCAGTGTATCAAAAAAATAGAGATGTATGCAAGTTGGTAATAGAAACGACAGAAGGAACGATAGCAATAGAAAAGAAAATAGAAGGCAATCAGCAAAATATAGTTGTATCATACGAAATGAAAGAAGATAAAAAATCAAAGATAAGTTTTTCTGCTAATTTTGAAAATTTAGAAAGTTTACAAAATATAAAGGAAAACTATGAATTAGAACTTCAATTTGAATTATCAACATACAATTTAAAAGGAATTCAATCTAGCAATAATAAGGATAAGATTTATACTGAAGAAGAGAAAATTAAAATGATGCTTAACCAAGCTATTGCAGAAGGAATGTTAGATGGAGAAAGTACATCATCTATCACAAAGGAAAACTTAGAAAAAGCTAGAAATAATGATAATAGTGAGTTTTATGAAAATATGCAGATAGAGAATATATCAGGTGGTCAAATACAAATAAAATTTTCAGATACGGGTGATATTTTTAAGCTAGATAATAATGGAAAAATTATTAGTTCACCAGAAGTAACAGAGAGTAGTACGACAACGGATGTAGATAGTGAAGTAGTAGTATATAAGTACAATTTTAGTAATGATGTGAATTTCACAGATAGTGCTACAGTGGAAGACTTTTCATCAGACAATAGCTTGATGTTGACTGATTATGATTCTGATCAGGTATCTAGCTTTTTAAATGCTGTAGTTGAGAGAATATCTGAAGTTAATGAGCAACAAATGGGACAATTAGGATTAGAAGCAAGCGAAAATCCAATAGTTAATATAATTCCTTCTATTGGCCTTTATTTAGGAAATATGAATGTCTTAAATCAAGTGAACTCAAATATGAGCGAAGCAGAAATAAATAATTTCAACCAAAAATTTGAAGCTTACGAAAGTACAAATTTAAAAGGAGTAACAGTAAAAGGATTACTATCGACCATATCTTTAAATAATCAATCTGAAGAAACAAGTAATGAAGTAAAAGAAATTAATTATAATGGAGAAGAATATGAAGCAAGCGAACAAAATATAACTCTTATAAAAGGAGAAATAGATACAGAAAAAAGCTACAGAGTAGAATTTGAAAAAGATCAAGATACAGGATTAATTTATCGTGCAGTTATTAATGAAAAATAATAGTTCTAAAATAGAAAAAGAAGCATATATTAAAATAAGCTTCTTTTTTTTTTATGGGAAAATTCTACAAAGTTCCTATAATATAAAAAAGGATAAGATAATTAATATGGAGGAAATCAAAAAATGAAAAATAGAGAAGAAATATTAAGATATTTTCCATGTCAATTATATGAATTGTTAGAAAATACATTTAATCAAAATATAAACATAGAAAACAATTTACAAGAAATTAGAATACGATGTAATAGACCTATTATTCTTAAAATAAGACAAGCTGATATAGTTATAGATTATAAAGTAAATCAAAAAGAAATATTACAGATTTTAGAAAAGTTATGTAACAGCTCAATTTATGCTTACAAAAATCAAATCTGCGAAGGATTTATTACTGTAAAAGGAGGACACAGGGTAGGTATTACAGGAACAGCAGTTATAGAAAATGAAAGGATAATCAATTTGAAGTATATTACTAGTTTGAATTTTAGAATTGCTAGAGAAGTATTAAATTGCAGTAATAAAATTTTAGGACAAATAATAGATAAAGAATCAAATAGCATTTATACAACTTTAATTGTTTCTCCACCTGGAATGGGAAAAACTACAATGCTAAGAGATACTATAAGAAGAATAAGTAATGGAATACCAGAGATAAATTTTAAAGGGAAAACTTGTGGGGTAGTAGATGAAAGAGGAGAAATTGCAGCTATGTATCAAGGAATACCACAAAATGATGTAGGAATAAGAACAGATGTTGTTGAAAATATATCAAAAGCAAAAGGGATGAAAATGTTAATTAGGTCCATGGCTCCTGAAGTAATAGCATGTGATGAGATAGGTTCAAAAGAAGATGTAGAAGCTATACGGAGAAGCAATTTCGGCAGGAGTGAAAGGGATTTTTACCATGCATGGAAAAACACTAGAAGATATAAAAAATAATATGCAAATAAATAAATTAATAGAAACAAAACAAATTGAAAAAATAATTTTTTTAGAAAGATAATTTTTAGTTCTAAAAATAAATTAAATGAATATAATACTAAAAATAGAAAGGACAAGGTATATAAGAATGCAAATAATTAAATATTTTATATTA
>ULVF01019940.1_pt1 | contig 24984 bp, 17 predicted proteins | sample 1959201 | NCBI WGS metagenome assembly ULVF01 (sample SAMEA4835779, study PRJEB28245) | human gut metagenome | biome: gut microbiome; material: fecal sample | place: Denmark | collected 2008 | reverse complement strand
CATCTGAGCAACATATCTCCCCTGTATTTATCGGGTGAGCCATAATATGCCCAGCAATAGGATGACGGCAACCGAATATCCATGAATGTCGGCACGATTGAAAAACGAATATGTCAAAGTGTGTCTTGACCATTAGATCAACCCTGCTAAAAAACGAGCATGCAGACCACCTTATATCTTAATCAGGCAACACAAAAATCCCTCTGTTCAGCCTTCATCTATCAGATATAAGACCCCATAGAGGGATTTCCCCTTATCGTTCGTCTATCGTACCCTCCTCCGACTCCTTATCGCTTCAACACGTATTCCTTAATTCTTGGACATCCGCATCTATATAGGGACAAGACAGTTTAAGTCCCTTTTCGGATGTCCTTATACGATACCTAACTGATGGAGGAACACTGCAAGAATACAAAGGGGCGATACGAAGCGGATGACGAAAAGCCACACCACAAAGAGACGACCCGAAATCGTGCCCCAGTTGGTGAACTCGTCCTTCACCGTCTGCAGAGGTACCAGCCAACCTACAAGAATACAGGTAAGGAAAGAACCACTCACCAGCAGGACATTCGACGTGAGGTAATCGCAGAAATCAAGGAAGCTCTTGCCAAAGATGGTAAGATCAACAGCACCGCACGACAATGAGCAAAGTACGCCGATGATACAGGCCAGGCAGGTCTCGATAATCGCTCCATGACGACGCGAGATATGCAGCTCCTCATAAAACAAAGCCGTGCCGATCTCGTGCATGGAAATGGTAGATGTCAAAGCCGCCAAGGCCAGAAGAACATAGAAAAGGATAGCTATCAGATAGCCTATCGTTGGTGTGAAAGCCTGTTGGAACACGTTGGGCAGCGTGATGAAGATCAACGAAGGGCCGCTGTCGGGTTGTACGCCCACAGAGAAAGCTGCAGGAAAGATCATCAGCCCGGCCAGAATGGCAATCAGCGAATCCAGTCCGGCTATCTGGGCCGCTGAGTTGAGCAGCTTTGTCCGTCGAGAGAAATAGCTTGAATAGGTACAGAGACAGGCCGTTCCCAGTGAGAGGGAGAAGAACGACTGGCCTAACGCATCGAGGAAGACACTCCGGTTGATCTTAGAAAAGTCAGGGTGAAACAGGAAACGGATGCCGTCCATCGCACCAAAAAGCGTACAGGAAGCAATTACGATGACGATAAGCAGAATGAAGAGCAGGGGCATGAGCACATTGCTGAACTTCTCTATTCCACGCCGTACGCCACGGATCACCACCAGATGAGTGATGAGAATAAAAACTACCGACCAGATGATCGGCGTCCATGTACCCGTAGTGAATTCGGTGAAATATTTCTGAATATACTGCGGGTCACCTTTCATCTGGCCCATCATCGATGCAAAAAGATACTGCAGACACCATCCTGCAATGACTGAGTAAAAACCGAGAATGATCAAGGCTGTCAGTGCGCCCAGCACACCGAGAAATGCCCATGGCTTGCCGCCTACGCGGCCATAGGCCCGCATAGCATTCGATGCGCCATGCCGGCCTACAATAAATTCGGCCACCATGCCGGGAATGCCAAGCATGAGGACACACACTATATAAATCACGATGAAGGCAGCGCCTCCATCCTGCCCCGTCATATAGGGGAAACGCCAGATGTTACCCAAGCCGACAGCCGAACCGGCTGTAGCAAGGATGACACCTATTTTGGTTCCGAAATTTCCACGTTCTGTCATAATCATATTTTAGAAGGCACCCAGTTGATGCAAGAAAATAGCTAAAATAGCCAACGGGCAGATGAAGCGCATCAGGAAAAGATAAATACCAAAGAAACGGCCCCGTAATGTGCCCCAGTTGGTAAACTCATCCTTGATGATCTTACGCGGTACGACCCAGCCCAGGAAGATACAGGTTAAGAATCCGCCGATGGGAAGAAATATCTGTCCGGTGATGAAGTCAAACCAGTCGAAAAGTGACTTTCCACCAAACACCAGTCCCCGTCCAGCTCCTAAAGAGAGTGAACAAACAGCACCAATCACCATCGTCGACAATGTGACAATCCATGCGCCTTTCTTCCGCGAGATGTGCAACTCCTCTACGAAGAATGCCGTGCTCACCTCATGGAGCGATATCAGCGATGTCAGAGCAGCCAATGAGAGCAGGGCATAGAACATCAGCGATACGATCCATCCCAGAATAGGCATCCCCGCAAAGGCTTGATTGAACACATTAGGCAACGTGATGAAAATCAAGGAGGGGCCCGAATCAGGGTTCACACCCACGGAAAAGGCTGCAGGGAAGATCATCAGACCAGCCAGAATGGCCACCATCGTATCGACCAAGGCCACTTGGACTGCCGAGTTGAAAAGGTTGGTCTGACGGCTGTAATAGCTGGCATAAGTGCTGATGCAGCCCATGGCGATACTCAACGAATAGAATGACTGTCCCAGTGCCCCCAGAAAAACGTTCTGATCAAGCTTCTCAAAGTCTGGCTTGAAAAGAAACTCTATGCCTTTATAACCACCCGGGAGCAAGCAAGAAGCCACCACAATGACCAGCAACAAGATGAACAAGGTGGGCATCATTAGCTTGGAAGCCCGCTCTATACCTCCCCGGACACCATGAATGATGATGAAATGGGCAAGCAGAATGATAACGGCCAACCAGAATACCGGACGCAGGGCATCACTGGAGAAGGTCTGGAAATATTGCTGTATATAAGTCGGATCGCCATGCAATTGTCCGACTGCAGAGGCATAGATATACTGAACGCACCATCCCGACACAACGGCATAATAGCCCGTAATGAGAAAACCGGTCAGCACACCAAGCAGTCCGACATATTTCCATGCGTGTCCACCAGACATCTTTGAATAAGCACGATAAGTGTTGGCTGCACCATGGCGGCCGATAATGAACTCTGATACCATACAAGGTACTCCCAGCAGAATGACACAAAGCAAATAGATGAAAATGAAAGCAGCCCCACCATTCTCACCTGTCATATAAGGAAACCGCCACACATTACCCAATCCGACGGCACCGCCGGCTGTGGCGAGAATCATTCCTATTTTACTACCGAAATTGACTCTTTCTTCTGACATACTGATAATAATTTTGTTTTCAGACTGCAAAATTATAAAAATAATGCTTACTTTTGCACAAAAATCAAAGCAAATATATACAATATGAAGAAAATATTAACTACCTATCGACTTACATTTCTTATTATCCTGATCATCTGGGTACTCTGTCTGGTGCCGTTTTTTCCTGAGACGCCCCTCGATGATGTGCCTTTCATGGACAAATGGACCCACTTTGTGATGTACGGCGGGTTATGCACGGTTGCATGGCTCGAATATGGATGGCGGTCACCGCAACAACCACGACGATGGACCTTCCTCTGGCTATTTCTACTACCTATTATTATGGGAGGACTGATAGAAATTGTACAAGCCACCTGCACTGGCGGCCACCGCTCCGGTGACATCATGGACTGGGCTGCCGATGCGGTGGGTGTAGTGCTGGGCCAGCTCATCGGTATTCCTCTGGCACGAGTTGCCTCCAAGTGGAATAAGGCTCGGTGAGCAGATTAGAATTATAGAAATGAGCATCACCGGTTACCTCCGGTCCGATAAAATCGGGCTTGATGAAAGGCTCATCCGGTGATCCCAACTCAACCTCGGCGAAAACCAGCCCGTCATTATCGCCATGAAACTCATCCACTTCAAAAGTGTGCATGCCGCTCTTCACCAGATAACGATGCTTGTCGATCACACCTCCCCGACAGAGCTTCATCAGTTGACGGGCCTCATCAAGGGTGATCTCTTTCTCGAACTCATAACGAGAAAGCCCTCCGTCAACACTCTTCGACTTAATTGTCAGATAGGCCTTATCGTCACGCACGCGCACGCGCACCGTAGCACCCTCGGCCTTGATATACCCTTGCTGAATATGGGAAAAAGAAAAGGCGGCGCTTCTGTAAGCACTGCCTTTCCTCACAAGGAATTTCCTTTCTATTTCCATTCCGCTCATGCCACCATCGTAAAAGTATAGATCATATAGATAATGGCCAGCAGAATCAGACACACAAAGATCCACTTGACTATCTTGTCGCCTTGCTTCTGCTGCAATTCCTCACGCCGTTCGCGTTTTGTCTTCTTTGCTCCATTCATAGTGGTAATAATTTAAAGGTTTATGTTTTAGTTATTCTTGCTCAGCATCAGAGGCGGCGAACTCCATGAGATAGGCTTTGATGAAACCATCGATCTTACCGTCCATCACACCATCCACATCAGAAGTCTGATAGTTCGTACGATGATCTTTCACACGACGGTCATCAAACACATAGCTTCTGATCTGCGAGCCCCACTCTATCTTCTTCTTACCTGCCTCAATCTTAGCCTGGGCTTCCATCCGTTTTTTCATCGCACGGTCGTAAAGCTGTGACTTCAACAGAAGGAGAGCCTTCGCACGGTTCTTCGGCTGGTCGCGCGTCTCCGTATTGGCAATAAGGATTTCCTCTTCCTCACCTGTATCAGGATCCTGATAGAGATAGCGCACACGCACACCCGACTCCACCTTGTTCACATTCTGACCACCGGCGCCTCCCGAACGGAAGGTGTCAAAACTCAGACGGGCAGGATCGATGTAAACATCAATAGAATCGTCCACAAGAGGTGTGACAAAGACAGAGGCGAAACTCGTCATACGCTTACCCTGTGCATTATAAGGTGACACACGGACGAGACGGTGTACACCATTCTCACTCTTCAGATAGCCATAGGCATATTCTCCACCCTCGATCGTCATCGTAACCGACTTGATGCCGGCCTCATCACCTTCCTGCAAGTCGTTGACCGTCACCTTGTAGCCGTGTGCCTCTGCCCAACGCTGATACATACGCATGAGCATCGACGCCCAGTCCTGACTTTCCGTACCACCGGCACCAGAGTTGATCTTCATCACTGCATCCATCGGATCCTCCTCCTGGCGCAGCATGTTTTTCAGCTCCAGATCCTCAATGGCAGCTATAGCCTTCGCATAATCGGCATCCACTTCCTCCTCACTGACCATCTCATCCTTATAGAAATCGAAAGCCAACTGAAGCTCCTCAGCCAACTGACGCACATTCTTATAACCGGTGACCCAGCGCTCAATGCCTTTTACTTTCTTCATCTGCTCCTGCGCCCGCTTGGGATCATCCCAGAAATCCGGCGCCTGCGTACGCAAGGTCTCTTCCTCCAGTTCTACTTTCTTCTGATCGATATTCAAATAATGATGGAGCTTCTCAACTCTGTCCATCACATCTTTTAATTGGTCTGCTGTGATCATATTTTATTATTTTCTGCATCATCGTACATCTTGTCGATGATCTCCTGATAATTCTTATAAATAATGGGACGACGTATTTTCAGCGTGTCGGTAAGCTCACCGCTCTCTACAGAGAAATGATGGGGTATAATGGTAAACCGTCTGATCTTCTCGTAACTGGCCAGCGATTGCTGCAGCGTGTCTATCCGGTCGGCAAGCATCTTGTACAATTTCTCATTGCGGCAAAGCTCTTCACGTGTGGCAAACCTAAGTTGATGGTCACGGGCCCACTCCTCAACCAGACGGAACTCGGGTACGATAAGAGCAGAGACAAATTTACGCTGATCGGCAATGACCACTACTTGATCAATATATTTATCGACGAGCAGCAGCGATTCCATCATCTGGGGAGCTATATATTTGCCGTTAGAAGTCTTGAAGAGGTCCTTAATGCGCTCGGTAAGATAAAGCTCACCATCCTTCATATAGCCGGCATCACCTGTGTGAAAATATCCGTCGGCATCGAAAGACACCGCATTGATCTGGTCACGCTTATAATAGCCTCGGGTGATCGTCGGTCCTTTCAACAGGATCTCATTGTTCTCGCCTATCTTAATCTGAAGGCCCTCAAGGGGACGACCTACGCTACCGACGGTAAACGGCTTTCCCAAATGATCGCATGACACGGTGGCCAGACTCTCTGTCAGTCCATAACCGACAACCATACCGATGCCGAGGGAGTGAACGAAGTCCTCTACCACCGGTGACACGTATGCACCTGCCGTAGGGAAAAGATGGGGGCGCTCCAATCCGAGCTGTTTACGCACAAATGCCAATATCGTTGAATTCACCAGTTTATATTGGAAGGCAAGCGCAAGTGACGGACGTTTGCCTTGCCCCAGACATTCTACATTATACTGATGGCCGATATGCAGTGCCCGCAACATAAGTGAGCGCTGCATGGGACTGGCATGGTCGATCTTATCTTTTACCGCCTGATACACTTTCTCCCAGAAACGGGGCACCGACGACATACAGGTGGGATGTGTCTCACGCATGGAGTCCTGTATCTCCTTCGGATAAGTGTTGATAATCAGCTGTGCACCTTCGGAAAGTGCGAGGTACGACCACGCACGCTCAAAGATATGCGTGAAAGGAAGAAAATTGATGACGCGGTCGTCCTCGCCCACGGGTACGCACTTGTCATTGGCTCGTATGCCCGCGTTGTATTGGCCGTAGGTAAGAATCACGCCTTTGCTCTCGCCCGTCGTACCACTGGTATAAAGGATATTACAGATGTCGTCATCATTAGCCTCCCGGTAGCGTTGTTCCAGCTCCGCCTGATGAGGAAAGCCGTCACCCATCTTCATGAAATCGCTGAAATAGAGGGCATGGGGATCATGCGTAGAGATGCGGACGGAACGGTCGAAGATGATTATGCGTTCCAAGGAAGGACAGAGGGCAAAAATACGGTGTGTCTTATTATACTGTTCTTGTTCGCCAACGAAGACGAAGCGCACCTGTGCATCGTTGATCATATACTGAATCTGCTGCTCACTGCTCGTGGCATAGAATGGGATCGAGATGGCACGGACGCCGTAAGCGCCAAAGTCGGTAAGCAGATAGTGAATACAGTTCTGCGAGAACACAGCTATGGTATCTTGCGGTTTCACGCCGAGTTCAAGCAGTGCATTACTCACCATCTTCACACCCTTGGAAAACTGATTCCACGAAGCTGTCTTCCATTCGAGACTGCCGAATCTGCGATAACTGAGTACGGGGCGGTCGCCGTACCGTTTGGCCTGCTCATGGATGAGAACAGAAAGATGACTAGGGTTCAGCATAAATTGTTTCCTTATTAGCCGATTAAATGACAAGGCAGAATTCCGGAGTCGTAACACTTACCTTCCGGACGCTCATGCGCTTCTATCCTATTATATTGCAAAGATAAATAATTCTGAACAAAACAAAAAGAAATTTCCCGTTTTTTCTTAAATTTGCAGCCAATAAGATTAATGAAGAGAACGCAGACATGACTAGCCTCAATTATCTCACAGCCGCCCGCCGGCTACTCTGTTCCCTCATAGAGCTGCCATCGGTAAGCCGTGAGGAAGACAAAGCAGCCGACTGCATGGAAGCCGCCATCCGTGAATATGGTTTTCTTCCACAGCGCAAAGGCAACAATGTATGGACCACCGATCCGCATTATGATGCCTCGCGGCCTACCGTACTACTCAATGCCCATATCGACACGGTCAAGCCTGCCCCGTCGTGGACCCGCGATCCGTTCACCCCGACCATTGAGGGCGACCGCCTATACGGTCTGGGCAGCAACGACTGTGGCGGAGGACTCGTCACGCTGCTGCAGACCTATCGCATCATGGTGAATGAGCCGCGCACGTACAATCTCATCTACCTGGCCTCCTGTGAGGAGGAAGTATCAGGACAGGCGGGCATTGTCCTCGCCCTTCCCGAACTGCCTAAGATCGATGTCGCCATTGTAGGAGAACCGACAGGTATGCAGCCCGCCGTGGCGGAGAAAGGACTGATGGTGCTCGACATGATCGCATACGGCAAGAGCGGACATGCCGCACGCGACGGAGGCGTGAACGCCATCTACGAGGCGCTCGATGACATGCGATGGATACGTGACTACCGTTTCGAGAAAGTAAGCCCACTACTCGGTCCTACCAAGATGACGCTCACCGTCATACACGCCGGTACACAGCACAACGTCGTGCCCGACCGTTGCACCATGCTCATTGACGTGCGCACCAATGAGCTCTATACCAATGAGGAAGTCTATGACATTATATGCAGCCATGTCAAAAGCGAGGTAAAGGCCCACTCTTTCCGTCTCCACTCTTCCGGCATTGCGCTCGACCATCCACTCGTGAAACGCTGCATCTCAATGGGCATGAAGCCCTACGGCTCCCCCACTCTCAGCGACCAGGCCCTCATGCGTTTTGACTCCTTTAAGCTCGGTCCCGGCGAGTCGGCACGCTCCCATACGGCCGATGAGTATATCTGCCTCAGTGAGATGGAACAGGCCATGGACGTCTATCCGGCACTGCTCAAAGGATTGGAGCTGTAAGACCACTAATAACGCAGGGCGGCTTCTCCAGCGTATAAGCTCACGCTTGTCCGCCGTAGTAGAGAAGGATGTCCATAAGGAATGATACCGACATAGTTGTCCAAAGACAGTCTTTATTGCCTGCAAAGAAAAACAGTACGACTTTTTGCCTGACAGACTACTTTTTTAGAACGGCTTTTCGCAAGCCGTCTACTGTTTCTGTTTATTAAAAGAAAACGTGTCTAGTAAAATCAAACAAAGTCAATATGGTTACTTAGCCAACGAGCATATGGCTACTTGACCAACGGGCATGTGGAATATATGGATACTTGAAGACATATTAAGTTTTATGTTTTTTGTCGCACAATAGAAAAACAGGCACACACTGCTATCGTCTTTCAAACTACGCAGTGTGTGCCTGTTGTATTAACATCAAGTATTCCTTGTCACACCTGAAAAAAGTATCATACGGAGCACTCCACCTGACGGATTCCCTGTCAAATAAGCTCTCAAGACCTACTTGAGATAAGTACGCATAAACTGCTCAATCTTATCGAAGGGAATCATTTTTAGATTATCATACAAATCTACGTGGCTGGCACCCGGAATAATCACAAGCTCCTTGTTATCTCCTTGAAGCTTCTTGAAGGCATCCTCGCTGAAATAGCGGGAGTGGGCTTTCTCACCATGAAGCATCAGCACCGCACTCCTGATCTCACTACTATAACTCAATATCGGCATATTGATGAATGAAAGCGCCGAGGTCTTATTCCATCCGCCATTAGAATTTAGTGAACGTTTGTGATAGCCCCTCGCCGTCTTGTAATAAGCATGATAATCCTTCACGAACTGGGGCGCATCTTCGGGGAGCGGATCCACCACACCACCGGCCAGCGCATAGGAGCCATTGACATAATCCTCCGTGCGCTGGGCATTCAATTGCTTTCGCAGTTCATAGCGGGCGTCACTGTCCATCGCATCAAAATAGCCATTGGCTGTCACCCTGCTCATATCATACATCGTACTGGTCACCGTTGCCTTGATACGGGTGTCAATGGCTGCCGCATTGAGAGCGAAACCACCCCAGCCACAAATGCCAATGATGCCGATACGTTCCGGATCGACATCCTCACGCGAACAGAGATAATCCACTGCCGCACAAAAATCCTCGGTATTGATGTCCGGAGAAGCAACATTGCGTGGCTCTCCTCCACTCTCACCGGTAAAAGAAGGGTCAAAGGCTATGGCAAGAAATCCACGCTCAGCCAAAATCTGAGCATAGAGTCCTGACGACTGTTCCTTGACAGCGCCAAACGGTCCACACACGGCAATTGCGGCCAGCCGGCCTTCTGCCTGTTTGGGCTTATAGAGATCGGCTGCCAGCGTAATGCCGTAACGATTGTGAAAAACGATCTTGCCATGATCCACACGATCGCTCTTGGGGAACACCTTGTCCCATTCCTGGGTCAGATTCAGTTCTTTTTCCATAATTTGCGTATTATGATTGATAGTCTTTACGTTTGCCGGAGAATCATCTGCATAAAGAGTGCCCGACGTACCAAGTGCGAGAGAAAGCACGCACAGAGTGAAAAACAACTTTTTCATAAACAATCTTATTAAATTATCGCATTTACACTGCAAAGATAGTGTATCCCCCAGCAATCCATGTAGACAGATTACGGTTTATGCCCTGCCTCTCTAACCACTATTACGGATTATCTCTTATGCACATGGTTACACCATGATCCTCCAATCTGGAAAAGAACATTTCTACTGAAGAAATATCTACCTATACAGAAAAGTTATCCTTATCCATCTGCTTTTATACCCAAGCCGATCGATCCATACCATTCAACTATCGCCAATCCTTCACTGCTGTATGAATAAAAAGCAACATAATGGTATTCATCTCTAATCAGTTATTTGACCAACCTTTAAACTTTTATTGGCTTGTCCGACATTTTCCATCTTCCTGCCAACATCCTACACATTCTTTTAGCTCCTGTAGTCTGCTACACCTTCGATAAAAGTGGCAGACGGACTTGTCCGACTAGAACACGGAATCTCTCAGATTCTTAATACGATACGATTAGGATGAATGACTGTAATTATTATCAGTCAGTCAATCATTTATATTTTTCCAGAGATCTTTCAAATGAATAAGGCTCATAATTCTCACGAGACAGAAACACAAACGATACTTAAAACATAAAAAACGGAGAATATGCTTTCAAAAAAAGCATATATCTCACTAAAAACCGACAAAAACACAGCAAAACGAGAAATCTAACTACAAAAACCATCAAGCGAGGTATTTGTTTACAAAAAATTATATTATCTTTGCCACCATCTTAAGATCTGGACTTATACGCCAATGCCCAGTAAATGTAACACATTATCATATAAAGAATCAACGAGTATTAATTTAATATATCTATTATGGTTAAACATTTACTTCTATTTTCACTTTTAGCTATCCCCTTTGTCCCCTCAATGGGTCAAACGATCAAAAAGGCCGACAATGTGGCTATGTTCAACATTTCTTCAAACGGCAAATACGCCTGCTCGTCCAATGAAGGTACTGTCGTAATTTGGAATACAGAAGAAGACAACGCCTTAACGACGTTCAACGACGACTATTATTATGGAGATGCCATTAGCGATGATGGAACTGTAGCCGGTTCTATCGGAGTAACCGGACAGGAGAAGCCTGTCATCATCTCCGGCGATAAAATAACCAACCTGCCTATGCCGTCAGATATCACATGGAGCTACGGATCAGGACGCGGTATTTCCCCTGATGGTACAATGGTATGCGGTCTCCTTACACGAGGAGATGTAAAAAACATCATGGGTAACGTAACTTTTACTCTCCCTTATGTATGGGAAATCAACGGTGACCAGATCACCTGTACAGCACTGCCTTATCCGGAGAAAGATTTTACCGGCCGTTATCCACAAGGCTATCATCCCCTCTTCGTATCGACTGACAAGAACCGTATTTTGGGACGTCAAATTGACTATTCCGGTCTGGCCGGTGCTATCGTAGTATGGCAACGCACCGCACCCGGTGAGCCTTGGAGCTACACTTTGCTGGGTGAGGATCTGATTTATAAAGATGGTCCTGCCTTCCCCGCATTCCCCGAGGAGCCCGAAGCCATTGACTACACCCAGTATATGACCGAAGATGAGATCGCCGCTTATAATGAAGCTTTCCAAGAGTGGACTAACAATGGGTATGTTGGTGAAAGCCCCAAACGCGAAGACTTCATCACCGACGAAACCAGAAAAGCCCAATATCTCGAGGCTCTAACAGCCTATAATGCCGCTGTTGACGAATACAGTAAAGCCATGGATGCTTTCAATGAGGTATATTATCAGCGTATGACAGGCTGCTTGCTTGATCTCTACTCGATGTCAGGCAGCTTCAATGGCCGCTATGTAGGTTGCACACTGCAAACAGACGATATGTCTGACTATTTCCCCACGACCATAACATATCCTCTCTATTACGATCTGAATGATAATAATAAGTGCTACAAGCTGGAGAAGGATCAGTATAAGAACACTGGTATGGCCGGACATATCACCGATGCCGGTGACCTTGTCATCTCCAACCCGGCAATGGCCAGTATCTACGATCCCCGCAATTCTTATGTAGTTCCTGCCGGTAAAGATCAGCCTGAGATGTTCTATACTTACCTATCAGATAAGACAGGCGGCAAGGTGAACCGCCAGACCTTCGTTGACGCAGGTATGGCTTATTCTTGGACTGATTATTCAACAGGTGAGCCTACCGAGGTAACCGACTCTGTTCTCGTCGGCTCTGCCCTGCTGTCTGCCGATGGCATGAATGCGATGGGCTTCAGCACCAATCCATCAACCTTTACGTTCTCATCATGGGCCATCAACGGAGGTAGCACGACCGGTATCCACTCTGCTGCTGTGAAGGGTACAGAGAAGGTGCTCCGCACCAACGTCATCGAGGATGGCACCATCGAATATGTTGCCGATGCTGCAAGTGCAATGATTTATGACATGAGTGGTGCCGTAGTATTCAGCGGAAGAGTTCAGAACGGAAGCATCGCTGCTCCTACTAAGAGCGGTATGTATCTGCTCCGTACAAAACTGAATGACGGAAGCCTGACTACTGACAAGATCATTGTAAAATAAGCCCTGAATTATAATTATACAGCCGGCCCTAAAATATTTATGGGCCGGCTGTTTTATTCAAATATCCGCACATTATAATAATAAATATAAGCATATCGCCATTTAAATATTTACTACACTTTTCCTAAAAGAAATAAAATATTGGATAAGGGCTGTATTTTTATTATATGTTTGCGTCTTCTACTGAATTTCTTCTAGTCTTTTAGTATAAACCCACTACATTTTGACATTTTTCTAATAAAAAAGTTGGTCTATTACAAAATTATTATTAGCTTTGCCAACAACAATTACATAATGTTGCGTAACATAATGAAAAAAAAATTATTATTCATTGCTTTAGCGCTCGGAATGTTCTGTTCCGCTCATGCGCAATTACCATCTATTACTCTTAAGGACATTAATGGAAAGACGGTAAGGACAGACACGCTTTCAAACAATGGTAAGCCTCTTATCATCGATTTTTTTGCCACATGGTGCAAGCCCTGCAACCGCGAGTTGACCGCCATCAGTGAGGTGTATGAGGACTGGCAGGAAGAGACTGGTGTCAAGCTCATCGCCATCTCCATCGACCAGGCACAGAACATTAATAAGGTAAAGCCGTTGGTAGACAGCCACGGATGGCCTTACGATGTACTCCTCGATCCGAATGGTGATTTCAAACGTGCACTGGGCATCCAAATGATTCCTTATACGCTCATCGTTGACGGCAAGGGCAACATCGTCTACAAGCACAACGGATACACTGATGGTGCAGAGCAGGAGATTTTTGAAAAAGTAAAAGAATTAGTAAACCAATAAGCAAAGACGGCAGCCAGGTTTCCGGCCCGGCTGCTTAGTTTTAATTACAATTGATGATATAAAAATGATAACCATCAACCGACTTTTTTGCCTGGCTTTACTATCAGTATCTTCTGCTTATTGTTTCGCCCAGGAAGAGAACGGCAAAAAGATAACAGTAAGCGGAAGTATCCAAAGCGACATCCTTATTCCTCAGGATGACGACAAGATCGGTACGGAAGAGACTAATGACTGGGCATTGACCAACACCTATGCTGATGTAAGCGTGATGAGCAAGCATATCGATGGTGGAGCACGTTTTGAATTTCTAAAACATCCTCTGCCCGGTTTCGAGAAAGACTTTAAAGGATGGGGTGTCCCCAACATCTATCTGAAAGCTCACTTCAAGAATTGGAACCTTACATTAGGAAACTTCTACGAGCAGTTTGGCTCAGGCTTCATCTTGCGCACATACGAAGAGAGAAGCCTGGGAGTGGACAACTCCCTCTTAGGAGGACGTCTTGTCATCAATCCGCTGCCAGGAGTGACCATCAAAGCCTTAAGTGGAAAACAAAGACACTACTGGTCGTACAATGACGCATGGGTGAGTGGTGGCGACGTTGAATTCGGCCTCGACCAGTGGTTCAAGACAATGTCCGAACACGGCACTTATCTTACCCTCGGTGCATCATGGGTAAATAAATATGAGTCTGACGAAGATATCATGACCGACGCTACCCACAAGCTTAACCTCCCTACTTATGTCAATGCATTCGACGTAAGAGCCAACCTGCAAAAAGGCAATTTCAACTTGCTCGCCGAATATGCTTGGAAGACGCAAGACCCTTCGTTCGATAACGGATATATCTACCGAAAGGGAAAGGTAGCCATGCTTTCTGCCACTTATTCAAAGAAAGGTATGAGCCTACTGCTGCAGGCCAAACGTAGTGACAACATGTCGTTCCGTAGCCGCAGAACCGTTACCGGCACGTCTTCGTTTATCAATCACCTTCCGGCTTTCACCATGGAACACACTTACGCTCTAGCCGCTCTTTATCCCTACGCCACCAATCCTGATGGTGAGTGGGCCTATCAGGCAGAACTAGGTTACACTTTCAAACGTCATACTCTGCTAGGTGGTAAATATGGCACTAGCGTAAAGATCAATTTCTCGCATGTACATGCCATCGACCGTAATGAACATGACAATGGTATTATGGGTTCAGACGGCTATGGATCAGCATTCTGGAAATGGGGAAAGCAGACCTACTATCAGGATCTAAACGTTCAACTGGAAAAGAAGCTCTCACGAGCTTTTAAGCTCAGTCTGATGTATATGAACCAGTTCTACAATAAAACGGTCATTGAAGGCGAAGGTGGCATGATCCACTCTGACATCTTTGTCGCAGAAGGCAAATACACTGTCAACCGGAAAATGACACTACGCGGTGAGCTGCAATATCTCTCCACTGCCGATGATGACGGCGACTGGCTCTACGGCCTGCTGGAATGTTCACTCATGCCTCATTGGATGTTCACCATATCCGATATGTACAACAGCGGAGTAACTAATTTACACTACTATCAGGGATACATAACCTTCAACACCGGTTCACACCGTCTGCAGCTCGGCTATGGCCGCACACGGGCCGGATTCAACTGTTCAGGTGGTGTCTGCCGATATGTTCCGGCCAGCAAGGGTGTCACTTTGTCTTACAACTATAACTTCTAAGCATCAGAACAATGAAATTCAAATATCTATCGTACATCCTGCCTCTAGCCGCTATCAGCATGAGCCTTGCCTCGTGCAGCAATATTAGCGAAGACGACAGATATATATATGTCGAACCAGCCAATGTAGCCAAACGCGTACTCATAGAGGACTTTACAGGCCAAAGATGCATCAACTGCCCTAATGCTGCACTTACCATCGAGCAGCTGCAAGAGGACTATGGCGCAGACAATGTGATCGCCGTTGGCATCTACAGCGGCCCATTCGGAAAAACTCCCTTAGGAGTTCCGTACTCACTGACTACCGACACCGGCGATAATTATTTTGACTATTGGGGCGTACAAGACCAACCGAGTGCAATGATCGACCGTCACGGTGTGGTAAGCACTTATCAAACTTGGAGTACCCTCGTTCGTGATGCAATACAACAGGAGGCTTCTCTGATTCTCGACGCTTCGTGCACTTACGATAATGACTCGCGCACGGCTTCCATTCAAGTCAATGCCTCCGGAGTAAACGACATCGACGGCAAAATACAGGTTTGGCTCATTGAAGACAGTATCACCGATGTACAACTGATGCCTGATGGGAAACCCAATCAACAATATGTTCACAATCACGTATTTCGCACCACAGTAAATGGTCTTTGGGGTGATGACTTCAGTATTACAACCGGAGAAGAGAAAGAGCTGGCCTATCAGACTACTATCAGCGAAGACTGGAAAGCTGAAGATATGAGCGCCGTCATCTTTGTCTACAACACATCAGGAGTACTCCAGACCGTTAAAGCTAAGATTATTCCTACCAATGAGGGAACGGAAAACAACAATACCGATAAAAAATAACATTATAAAAATAACAAAATGAAATCTATAAAACTTTTAGTTTTAGCTGTCACTGCCTTTTTAGGCACCACAGCCTATGCTCAAACTGACAATTCTTTCCAGTTTGTCGACAAAGACGGCAATGTAATTGAAAACGGTAGTACTATCACAGTCACCAACCCAGAAGATGACGGTATGGGCAGTATCGCCCTTCATACAGGGCTGTGGGTAAAAAACACCACCGATAAGAATCTAGGTGCCAATGTAGAGATCACCCTCTCCCAGATTGACAATGGTGCACTGAGTTGTTGCTTCCCCAGCAGTTGTGCACAAATAGAAAAGACCGGAACCTACGAGACACAAAAAGGTGAACTGCTTGCCGACAGCCAGAATGATTTCCAGACCGAATGGTATCCTGCAGAATATGGCACCTGCACCGCTACCTTCGTTTTGAAAGTTTACGATGTAACTTATAATAAATTTGGTCTTCCAACATATACCTATACAGCTGATGGTCCGTCTGTAACTGTCAATTTCGTATATAGCAATTCCACAGGCATCAATGCAACCGAGGCTGCAAAGGACCAGACCATCACAGAAATCTATACCTTAGATGGCCAAAAGACCAACAAACTCCAGAAAGGTATTAATATCGTGAAATATTCCAATGGCAAGAGTGCCAAAATTACGGTTCAATAATTAAATTATTTTTATTATGAAAAAAGCTTTACTTGCTTTGGCCGCGTTATTACTGACTGCGACCACGACTAATGCCCAGATCCAGAAATGGCAGGGAGAGAACATGTGGGCCAAGGCTCCCAAGACAACACTTCTCACACCTAACAAGGCAAAGAAGATCCAGAAAGCTGACCTCGCAGACAACCAGAGAATCATGGGATTCTACACGGGTGACGAGCTTGGTTCCAAAGACTATGCTATGGGCCTGAATGCGAATGGAACTTTCAAGGCCGGTGTTATGTTTACCCCGGACCTGATCGGCAATTTTGTCGGTGGACAGATCGTTAAGGCTCGTTTCGCCGTGTGGCAGGACCTCGGTGACACCCCCTTTGAAGTATATGAGATGGATCCTCAGGGTAATATTTCCTCTACACCCTCAGCTGAAGGCTCTGTATCAGCCGTAAGCGGAACATGGAACGAGGTGACACTGGACAAGCCTGTAGAGATTAAAAAGAATTACAGTTATATCTTGTGCTACACCTACCAGCAGAAAACCAAACAATGGCCTCTTGCTGTTGATGGTGACGTAAATCCCGGGGCAGAGGATCCCAATGGCTACGGTGCACTGATATATGGAGATTTAGGTGAAGGAAAAGAAGCTTGGTATCTCATGTCTACCGGTGCAGGTAACTTCATGATTCAGGCCATTGTTGAAGGCGGAAGCTTCCTTCCTGAAGATATCGCCATCAAGAACCTCAGCGTTACTAAGATGGCACAAAAGGGTCAGGATATCAACTATTCTTTCAGCATCAAGAATACGGGTGACAACATGCCTTCATCTTACGCATTGAGCTTAGCCCTTGACGGTACGGAAGTAGAGACGCTGAATACCCCTATCACCCTGACCAACAGCTATCAAACTGTAAACGGCAAGCTAGCTCTTCCCAGTGATCTGACATCCGGTCAGCACAAGCTGAGCGTCACCGTTACCTCTATCAATGGAAAGACACCGACAGAAGGCACAGATGACGATGCCCTTGAAGCTTCTTTCGCATGCTACACGACTTCTATGCCAAGAAAGATGGATCTCGTAGAAAACATGACATCACAGCTATGCGTCAACTGTCCCTATGGTCACAATGTCCTTGAGGCACTTACCGAAATACGTCCCAACATTGCATGGGTAGCCGTTCATTCCTCTGGTATGGACAATCCCACATATAACCAATATGATATATTTGCAACGGATGAGTCCGATTACATTTCTAATATGCAGTGTTCTTTTTACCCTGCAGCATCTTTCAACCGTATGTACATTGATGACTCGTCCATCAACGATCAAGGAACATTGGCTGTAGGTATCGGTTACAATCCTCAATATACGCAACAGGCTGCCCAAATGTTCAATGCTATGCTTGATGAACTCGATACGGAGATGCCCTCATTTGCATCTGTAGATATCGCAACCAAGCTCGACGGCAACAACCTGAACATCAAGGTATCCGGTGACGCCGTTGAAGACTTCAAGCAGTATGTTGGTGACGATGCTGTCGTAACCGTATATCTGTTGGAAGACGGACTCGTTGCAAACCAAACAGGTGCCAGCAAAAACTACGTCCACAACCACGTATTGCGCGATGTTGTGACAGACAATGTATTCGGCGATCCTATCAACTGGACAAGCGCTACTACATACCAGAACGAGTTCAACGTAACACTGGACAGCGAGTGGAATTCTGACAACATGCAGGTTGTCGCTTTCATCGGTCGTCCTGTAACCAAGAACTCTACTATTGACGATGTATGGGTGAACAACACCAACATGGTGAAACTCGGCGCATCGACCGGCATCGACGGTGCTACCATCAGCAGTGACGCCAATGCTACGGAAGTAGCCCGCTACACTGTAGACGGCCGTAAGATCAACAAGCCTGTTAAGGGCATCAACCTCGTGAAGATGTCAAACGGCAAGACTCTTAAGGTGATCGTAAAGTAATAACCCGACTTCCTAACACGAGTTATTAAAATAACCCATCTATATGCCCGTCGCGTAATAACGACGGGCATTTTTATTCCTCTAATTTACAATACCCAAACATTGATATTTTCACCGGTAAAAGTCACGCGCCCCTTCATTGTCAACCTCCCGAAATGTTCACTTTAAATCATCGTACCTATTTGCTATCCTATTTCTAAATATTATTTCCCTCATATAGACTACCATGAAATGAGATAAGCAACAAAAACTATATCGGAAAAACGAAAACAAAGACAAAACCTTCTGTCATTTTATAAAAAACCTACGATAGAAGCCCCAAAAGAGAATACTTAAGATAAAAGTATAGGGAAACAAGGCATTTTCTATCTTTTTTAGCCTCAAATGAAAAAAAATCGATAATTATAACTTTTATATCAAATCTTTGACTATATTTGCAGACAGACCTAACATCTCTTACCGAGAGATGGTAAAATCTATTAACCACTACTTGCCGATAAAAGGATGATGCATCCTTGGTTCCAGGCTCACCTTTACTTTTTCAAAAAGTCTTAGGCAGTACGGAATGACGGCAATCAGGCAAAACGGCATCCTATTTCACAAGAATTGTAAAGAGGCGACATTAACTCTTATGCAGATTCACTTATCGGGCAGAATATCCCATGAATAAAAAATGAGGCGGTTTTTCTTACCGGTATGCATAGGTTAGGAAAGGACAGGGTCGTTAGTCCCTTAGTGTTATATTTTATTAATCTAAAATAAGTATCTATGTTCAAAAACTTTAAATCTGTCAGCATGTTACTGCTCCTGGGTGGAATATCCTCGTCAGGGACAGCCTATGCGGTGCCCGTCAGCGGTGCATCGGGAACGAACATTGTGCAGCAAGGCAGTGTTTGTAGGGGTGTGGTGAAAGATGCCACAGGTGAAACGATCATCGGTGCTTCTATCGTTGTCGAAGGAACGAAGAATGCTACCGTTACCGACATAGACGGCAAGTTCGAGCTCCCTAATGTCAGCAAGGGTTCTACCATCGTCATTTCTTACGTAGGCTATGAGAGCAAGAAGATCGTCTGGAATGGTCGGTCCTTGGATGTGACGCTCAAGGATGACACGCAGTTGCTCGATGACGTTGTCGTTGTGGGTTACGGTACCCAGAAGAAGGTGAATGTGACGGGAGCCGTTTCCATGGTCGACTCGGAAGTATTCAAGTCACGTCCCGTACAGAACGTGACCCAGGCCCTACAAGGCCAAATTCCGGGTCTTACTATGTCGGTAGGAAACACCGGAGGTGAACTAGGTAACGAAATGAGCATAAGTATCCGTGGTGCTGGAACGGTAGGGTCTGGTTCGTCAGCAACCCCACTCGTCCTGATCGATGGAATGGAAGGTGACATGAACGCACTGAACCCTAACGACATCGAATCAGTATCCGTACTGAAAGACGCTTCTGCTTCATCTATTTATGGTGCAAGAGGCGCCTTCGGAGTTATCCTTGTCACCACCAAAAGTGGACAGGCAGGCAAGACGCGCGTAAACTATACAGGAGATGTCCGCTTCTCCAGCCCGACACGACTACCGGATATGGCGAACTCCATTGATTTTGCCAACTATTTCAATAAGGCCTTGGGATGGAATATGTTCTCGAACGAAACCATCGAAAAGATGAAACGATGGCAAGCCGGGGAATTTACAGATCCCAGTACCCCGGAATATTATGGAACGATAGTAGGTACGGATAACCGTTACCAGGCCTATGGTAGCGCATTCGCTAATACGGACTGGTTTAAGGAAATGTTCCGCAGCGGAGTGCCTTCTCAGGAACATAACGTGAGTGTAAGTGGAGGCTCGGAAAAGCTGACCTATATGATCAGCGGAAACTTCCTCGGGCAGCAGGGTTTGCTACGCCATGGTGATGACCGTTATAACCGCTACACCTTGAATGGTAAAATATCCGCCAAGCTGACTAACTGGCTGACGCTTAACTATACGACCCGTTGGTCGCGAGAGGACAACTATGCACCGACTTATATTAAGCAAAGTGGTGGTAACTTTTACCACAACATCGCTCGCCGCTGGCCGAGCAATCCGGCACGCACTCCTCACGGATGGATGCCTGGCATGGAAATTATTGAACTGGAGACCGGAGGAAAATGGAATGACCAGCAAAACAACGTGACCAACCAGCTGCAGTTGATTTTCGAACCTATAAAGGACCTTCACATCTCGCTGGAAGGAAATATGCGCCGCTACAGCGAATCGCAACATTATGACATCCTGCCCATCTACGCATATGATGCGAACGGAGATTCTTACGGCGTATCGTGGAATGGACGCTCTATCGGCGAATCGTACGTGCGTGAGTTCCGCCGCAACGAGGACTACTATTCTACCAATGTGGTTATCGACTATTCGAAAACCATCAAGGGACATTATTTCAAGATTATGGGCGGTTTCAACTCTGAACTTTACCGCCGCAATGACCTGTATGGCAGTGGTTACAATCTGGTGACTGGTGAAGTGCCCGAACTGAATCTTACCCAAGCCAACCAGAACGCATGGAACAGCAAGCAGGAACGTGCCGTAGCCGGATTCTTTGGACGTATCAACTATAACTGGAAAGAACGCTATATGGTGGAAGCCAACCTGCGTTATGACGGTTCGTCGCGTTTCGTAGGCGACAAGAGATGGGGACTATTTCCATCATTCTCCGCCGGCTGGAACATCGCCCGTGAGAAATTCTTCGAACCGTTCACCCAATCTATCGGTACACTGAAGCTGAGAGGTTCATGGGGACAGCTCGGAAACAACAACACCGACAACTGGTATCCCTTCTACCAGACACTTACTACCGGAGTCGTTAACTCGAAATGGGTGATCAACGGAGCCCAGCAGAATACGGCGCAACTTCCGGCCATTGTAAGTGACGTGCTGACTTGGGAAACTGTCGAATCGTGGGACGTAGGTCTTGACTTCGGCCTGTTCAACAACCGCCTGACGGGATCTATCGAATATTACACCCGTTATACAAGAGATATGGTAGGACCGGCACCCACGTTGCCTGCCGTGCTTGGAGCGGATGCGCCACGCGTGAACAACGCAGACATGAAATCATATGGATGGGAGCTTGACATTTCATGGAGAGACCGCATCAAGGACTTCAACTATGGTATTCGCTTTAACTTGGCTGACAATCAGGACAAGATCCTGACCTATCCGAACGAAAGCGGTGACTTGAGTACCTACCGCAATGGGCAAATGCTCAACGAAATATGGGGATATACCACAGTAGGCATTGCACAGACGCAGGAGGAAATGGACGCACATCTGGCCAACGCACGCCCTAATTTCGGCTCAAGCTGGGGAGCAGGTGACATTATGTATGCCGACCTCAACGGTGACGGAGAAGTGACGAATGGTTCAAATACGATTGGTGATCATGGCGATCTTACCATCATCGGCAATAGCACACCGCGTTATAATTTCGGTCTAACACTGAACGGCGAATGGCGCGGTATAGACTTTTCAGTTTTCTTCCAAGGCGTAATGAAACGCGACTATTGGGCTGATCAGGCTTATTTCTGGGGAGCATATGGAGACGAATGGCAGTCTACCTGCTTTGTAGAACATCTTGACTACTGGTCAACAGACAATCCCGACGCATACTATCCGAGACCCATTATGACTAGTGATGGCGCTTTAGCGCAACAGAACCATCAGAAACAGACCCGCTATCTGCAAAGTGCGGCGTATATGCGCCTGAAGAACGTACAGATAGGATATACCTTCCCACAAAAATGGATGAAGAAAGCGGGCATCTCCTCATGCCGCATCTATGTGTCTGCTGATAATCTGGCTACTTTCACCAGCCTTAGTAAAATCTTCGATCCTGAGGCATTGAACAGCGTGAATGGCGGTACAGGAAAGACTTACCCGCTACAGCGGACTTATTCAATCGGTGTAAATCTAAACTTCTAAAGACAGAATACAATGAAACTGAAATTTAAACATATCTGCGTATGCTCGATGGTGGCCGTGACAGGAATGCTGGCTACCTCGTGCGAGGACTTTCTGGATCGCCAGCCCATCACTGACCTGACACCGGAAAGTTATTTCACCACAGCTGATCAGGTAGCAGCATATACGGTGCAATATTACGTGGACCAGCTCAAAGACTCACGTGATAAGTCGCTGACCCATGAAACCCCGTCATACAACAGTTGTAAGACCCGTAATGATGATATGACCGATAACCTGTTCGTCGAACAGGGAAGTCTCACCTATTTTGCGGGTAACAAGCTTGTGCCCGCAGGCCGGAACCTTAAGACGCTTTACGAAAGAGTACGAGTATGGAACTGGCTGTTGGAACAAGTAACTCCAAAAATCGAATCCGGCCAGCTTGTAGGAGCCGAGCAATATGTAGGCGAAGCTTACTTCTTTCGCGCGTTGGCATATTATAACGGACTCGTTCAGTTCGGTGACCTCCCGATCATCAAGACCGTATTACCTGATGACAATGCCGTACTGGTGGAAAACAGTGCGCGCCAACCGCGTAACGAAGTGGCACGATTCATCCTTTCCGACTTGGATAAGGCCATCGATATGCTGCAGAGCAAAAGTGCTATTGGCACACAACGCATCAATAAGGAAACAGCTCTGTTGTTGAAATCACGCGTCGGACTATTTGAAGGCACGTTCGAGAAATACCATCGCGGCACAGGACGAGTGCCGGGCGACGAAGGCTGGCCAGGAGCTCCGTTCAACCAGGGAAAGACTTTCGACATCGACACGGAAATCAACTTCTTCCTTGACCAGGCAATCGACGCGGCAGCAAAAGTGGCCGATGCTACTACACTGACCACGAACTCACATCAGATGAATCCCGAATACGGACAAATATCAGGATGGAACCCTTATTTCGATATGTTCTCAAGCGTATCGCTTAACAATTACGACGAAGTGTTGCTGTGGCGCGAATATATCTCGAGCGCAGGTATGCACAATGCCACCTACCAGTTGACGCGTGGAGGCGACCGCGTAGGTTTGTCACACAGTTATATCCGCTCTTTCCTGATGAAAGACGGCTTGCCTTATTACGCTTCATCGAACTATCTGGGCGATACATCCGTGTCACAGGAAAAAGCCAATCGCGACGAACGCCTACAATTATTCGTTGCCGGTGAAGACGATGTCCTGTCGTCAGCAGCTGATGATCCGAGAGTGACAGGAGATGGTGACGGACATATACCGGGCACTGTATTTCGGGTTGACACACTGAACCTTGGTGGTATGGGAGAACTGCAGTCGCGTGACCTGACGGGTTACCGTCCACGTAAATACATCAGCTATGATTACAGCGGACAAAACTATACCCAATCAGCCAGCACGACGGGATGCCCCGTGTTCCGTAGTGCCGAAGCGTTGTTGAACTATATGGAGGCATATTATGAAAGACATGGGCAACTAGACGCCAAAGCCATCGGTTACTGGAAGAAGCTACGCGAACGTGCTGGAGTCAGTACCGACATCGACGCGACGATTGCCGCAACTGACCTTGCGAAAGAGTTCGACAACGACAATGGCATTATCAAAGGCGATTTGGCCGTATACTCGGGAACTACGCCGGTAGATAAGACGCTCTATAACATCCGCCGCGAACGCCGATGCGAGTTCATTTCGGAAGGAATGCGCTGGGACGACTTGAAGAGATGGCGCTCCTGGGATATGATTCTGGCTTCCGGAAACAACCGCTATCTGCTGCAGGGTATGAACATCTGGGACGAGGCTTTCAAGAAATACGGTATCGACAAAGATTATCCCATCAGCGGCTACGAGGCCTATCTTCGTAATGCGAGCGACCCATACGATCCAGCGTATCCCTACCTGAAAGGTTCAACTAATACTCCGTTCATTGTCACATCCGGCGAAGGAGGCAACGTATCGGCACCGAACGATCCACTTACGGGAAAATATCTCAGCCCGTTGCGTGTGGATATCCGGGGCAATCAGTTATTGAATGGAGGATATAGTTGGTACAAAGCCTACTATCTGGAACCACTGGGTGTACAGGATCTGACATTGTCAGCCACCGATCCGTCTGATCCGTCGACTTCCGTCACCTATCAAAATCCTTTCTGGCCGGACAATGCAGGACATGCTAAAGAATAAACATAAATGCTAGAAACTGGATGTCATAGTAACTAGCTTAAATCAAGTAGGAGGAAAACGAAGTAGTTTTCTTCCTACTTTCATTTTTATTGCTGTCCGGTAAAAAAGGAAATGGCATAATAATTCATCCCGAAGCCCTTTTAAATCAGGCTTCGGGATTTTTTTCAAAAAGTAAGCTCCCCCTAATCAAAAAGTGTCACACTAACAGAAGTAGCCGGAGGTGTTCTTATAATTTTCTATATCTAATTTAAGCCGATATTATTCTTCCACTAA
>ULVF01048147.1_pt1 | contig 25148 bp, 17 predicted proteins | sample 1959201 | NCBI WGS metagenome assembly ULVF01 (sample SAMEA4835779, study PRJEB28245) | human gut metagenome | biome: gut microbiome; material: fecal sample | place: Denmark | collected 2008 | reverse complement strand
TTTGATACGGCGGCTGCTGGTATGGCTGTTTCTGTCCGTTATTCATTTGCATATTTCCGTTTAGATTTCCCGATTGTCCCTGCTGTGGGAACTGTTGCTGCTGATACGGCGGCTGTCCCTGCTGTCGGTTTTGATTATTCATAATGTTATTATAATTTCCTGCCTGTATTTTTTTTTCCGACTCAATTCCTAATCTGCTGCCACAATTAACACAAAATCTTGCACTTTTTTCATTTTCATATCCACATTTTAAACATCTCATGTTTTATTACCTCCTTTTATCTTATGAATAGGCATTTTGAAACTATCATAAAACTTGATTAAATTGTGCAGATATAACACAACATATAATTATTTTCACAATCACCTATATCTTATGAAAATAATCCACTTAAAAGCCACCCACCTATACCGCTTATTGAATCTGATATTGCCTGCTGGATAAAATAACCTAAAATCTTTCCAACTATCAGACTTACTATAAACAATACAATGTGCATTACCAGTATCTCATACAGTTTTACAGATGGCTCTCTTTCAAGTACTTCAAAATATCCGTATAAAAAGATAAAGTTTGTAAACATAACTATAGGTATCACAAGCAACATTACTATCAGCATTATTATTGCTCCAATATCTGAATTAAATATCTTTACGACATACATCATTGCTATAAAAAATATTACATATGCTGTAAAAAGTATTACTCCAGCCAATGTCTTTACTGCTATTACCGCATAGGTCTGTATGAAAGTTATATTTTCATGGAACAGATATTTGCTCACGACAAACATTACTCCTGCAACAAGCAGCCCCCACAAAAACATCCCAATCAGTATCAGTATGGCATATTTCATTACACTATTGAGCATATCCTGAAATACACTTCCAAATATCTGATCCTCTAAATTTGCTCCTATTATCGCACACGCTATAAGCAGTTCAATCAATAAGACAAACATTGATATGCCTGATATTATAAGCGACTCAGCTATTGAGTTTGAATTTCCAAGATTTTTTACGGCATTTAACGGTGACCTGAATATATCTACTGCAGTAGACAATATTCTTTTTCCAATTCCCGATGCCATCTGGGAGATATTACCCTGATTTCCATTTGGCTGCGGCACCTGATTCCAACTGGAATAACCTCCGTTTATCGGCTGTTGTCCCGGATACCCTCCCGGATAATCTCCGTTTATCGGCTGCTGTCCCGGTGCTCCTCCCGGATAGTTTCCTCTTATCGACTGCTGTCCCGATACTCCTCCCGGATAGTTTCCTCTTATCGGTTGCTGTCCCGATACTCCTCCCGGATAGTTTCCTCTTATCGGCTGCTGTCCCGGTACTTCTCCCGGATAATTTCCTCTTATCGGCTGCTGTCCCGATACTCCTCCCTGATTATTTCCTCTTATCGGCTGCTGTCCCGATACTCCTCCCTGATTATTTATTTTCTGGTTCTGTTCTTTTTGTTTCTGCATATAATACTGTTTTCTTAACTGTTCCTGTTCTTTTGCGAACTCAATCTCACGCTTTTTGCTCTGCTCGCAGTTACATTTCTCACCGTTTTTTAATTGCTTTCCGCAATATCTGCAAAATGCCATTTTTATCTCTCCTTTCCGTTTGCCGTTCATCGCTGCCATGCTGTCAGCAATGATTACATTCACTCTTTTTCTTATGTTTATCTAAGCTTATACAGGTTGTCCTCATTTCCCATATACAGCTCCTCTGCTGATGAAAGATAATATTCCTTTTCTCTTTCAAGCCTTGCTCCGTTTCCTAGAAATGTTCCATTTTTTGAATAATCCACTACACGATACTTATTTAATGCTCCTACATATGTTATCTCGCAATGCTTTCTACTCACCTGTGCATCTGTTATCGCATATGTGCATTGTGTCGCATCCCTGCCAAATATCACTTTTTGGTCACTTGGCAGAGGTATCAGCTTTCCGATATGCGTTCCTCTTATACATATCAAACCTCCCTGTTTATCCTCAGATAAAGCAAGGCTTCTTGTCACCTGCATTGTCAATATGTCATTTTTCAATTCAATCCCCCCTATAATATTTTTTTGATTTCTTCCTGATAGCGTCTGCTTATCGGTAATACACTTTCACCTACTTTTATCTCTGTTCTCGAACTTCCCGTTATATATTTTTTGTTTACCAGATAACTCTGATGACACCTTACAAATCCATACTGTTTAAGCATTTCTTCAAGCTCGTTCATTTTGGCATAAAAGCTTATACTCTCGCCTTTCTGGTATATTTTTATTTTTCTTTTTTCGCCTTCAAAATAATAGACTTTATCAAGAAGTATCTGCTCTTTTTTTCCATTTACCGATATATGCAGGCAGTTTGTGCATTTCGACCGTTCTGTCATGTACCTGCCTATTTCATCATCTAGACGCTTTTTGTCTACAGGCTTTAATATGTATGAAAATGCCTTATAAGTATATCCGTCAAATATATGCTCCGCAGATACAGTTATAAATATAATATCCACATCAACATTGTTTTCCCGTATATATTTTGCAGTATTCAATCCGTCATATTCCGGCATATTTATGTCTAAAAGCAACAGGTCAATGTCAAATTCTTCTTTTTCTATATCATCAACCACCTGTTTTCCCGACATATAATGTACTACCTGTGCATCGTCATAAGAAAATATTGAATGTATCACTAAATCATGTATCTTTTCTCTATACTCTCTGTCATCATCACATATTCCTATCCGTAACATATCCTACCTCATACTTCACCCTGACTGTTCATCCTCCGCACCAGTTTTTTTGCGTTACCATCCACACTGTAAATGTGAACAATAATGCTTTGCTTTTGCGGCTGATAACTTTATCCCAGTTTTATTGCTTCATGTCTTCCTGCCATATACAATATTGTTCCCGGTGCAACACTTACATACTGACCTTTTATTGCTTTTGTTCCATCCGAAAATTCAATTCCATTTGATGAATAATCTATAACATAATATCTTTGCTCTGTACCGTTATATCTTATTCCACAATGTCTTCTGCTTATCTTCGGATAACTAAATACAAGTGTCGCACACTTCGGATCTCTGCCGAGTATCACTTCATCTCCGTCATTCATCACAAGTTCAGAAGAACTGTATTCTCCCTCCATTCCATATAAACATCCAGATTTTGGAATCATGCCCGGTGTAGGTTTATATCCTACCGGCTCTGGCTCTGCACCAGTGCCTATATCTTCACCTGCTACTGTCATATCTCCTGCATAATTTTCTGATACAAAATCCTCTGGTGGCATTCCCGTCATATAATGCTTTCCATCTTCACCAACATAACCATCCGGATTTGGTGTCGGCGGTGTAAAAATTTGATTTTTTCCATCATCATGCTGTGGCGGCATCGGCGGGTCATATGGATATTGTGGATTTATCGGCTGTGGCGGTATCGGTGGTATCGGAAAATCCCATTCTTCCTCTGACTCCTCCTTTTCCATTTCAGGTTTTAATGCCGTCATAAAGAGTATTCCTGCTACAATGAGAAACACTCCTGCCACAAGTGTTACATATACACCTGCTCCCGTGCAGTTGCTCATTATTTTTGACACGGCATATTTGCCTACACCGTCTATATCAAACAATCTTGCATCGACAAGCGTGATACTTTTTACATAATCGTCTATCTTGTCCCATATCATTCCCGGTATCATAAATGAATAAATAAGCCTTACAACGATTGTCACTGCTCCCGTGGCTATCATCATTATCTGGTTTGTCTTTCCTGTGACAGCAATGACTATAAGCGATGCGACTGCCAAAAGTGCAGGAATGAGCAATAATATTGCCATAATCTTAAATACATTCTTTACATCACTGTCACTCAGCTTTTTTGCCGATTTTTTAGTGGAAGTGCTTTTTTTAGCCGTCGATTTTTTTGCCTTATTTTTACTTTTTGAACTTTTCTTTTTTGTTGTTGTCTTTTTGGTTGATTTCTTTGTTGACTTCTTTGAAGATTTTTTCACCTTTGCCGATGCTTTCTGTGCCGAGAGAATACCTGTATTTTGTGCACTCTTACTGCCTGATTTTTTTTCACCGGCTTTTTTTGTTATTCCCTCTATATCGTCAATCTCATCATCAGCAGTAAAGAGCCATTTGACTAACATTATCTGTGAGATAGAACTTCCTTTGTCTTTCTTGTCAATCTTATCATCAAATTCTTTTACCTTATCATCCCATTTACTTGTATTTTCTTTGTATTTGTCTATGACTTTTTTATCAACCTGTGCCTTTTTTGCTGTTTTTGAGTCCTCGTCTTTTGCATACTTATTTATCTGTACTGCCGTTTTCAGATATTTTTCTCCCGAAATGCTCATTGACGGCAAAAACAGTGATATTATTATGATTATCATAAAAACAGCACCGACACACATCTGCCATTTAAAACCTTTTTTCTCCATGCGTACCTCCTAACTCAATTCATCAATTCTTTCTAACACCGTATATGACTCCTGTATCCTCTTTGTCCTATCAAGTTCCATGCAGTCACACGCCAGTTTTATCCACTTTTTTCTGTCACGGAGCTTAAATCTGTGTTCTACTTTTATCTTATCTGTTCCGCTTTCAAGTCTTTTTATCACATCCGGTGCTTTCTCTAATGTAAGACAATGATACATTGTCGCACCGACGGCATATATGTCCGTCCATGTCCCCTCGTTGCCCGCCTTGCCCGATTTTGCCGTCTGATATTGTTCAGGAGCGGCATAATCCGGCTTTAAGAATGACGCCGTAAATGTCATTTTCTTATCATATATATACTTTGCCGCCCCCATATCTATAAGAACAATCTCACCGTTTTTCTTCCTTATTATGTTTGCGGGTGATATGTCGCAATGTATCATTTTCCTTTCGTGCATATTAGAAAGTGCTTTTAATACCGGAACAAATATCTCTTTTATCTCCTGCGTATCATACAATTTATTTTTTCTCTTTCTAAGCTCTCTGCCTATGCTCTCCCCCTGTATGTACTCCATTACCATGTATGCAGTATCATTTTCAAAAAAGGCATCGGTTACCGTCACGATATTTTCAGTGTGTATAAATTTAGCTGTCATTTTTATCTCACTGACAAAGGATTTAAGTCCGTATTTAAACGGCTCAACCATGCCCGAATGTCTTATTGATACATAATTTTGTTCTCTCTGAACCCACTGTTTAGGAAAATATTCCTTAACGGCTACATTTCTCAAAAGATTTATATCCTTTGCAAGATAAGTAATTCCAAATCCGCCAATCCCTACGATACCTAATATCTGATACCTGTCATTTAAAAGAGTATCCGCAGGCAATATATCATTTTTATCTGTATTTCCATTGTCGATATGGGATATTATGTCTTTTTCGCCCCAGACATTTTCTTTTATGCAAAGCTCATCTTCCTTAATATCAGTTCTGTCTGCCGAAATACATAAAACTTTCCTGTCAAGCACAATCCCTGCCGACAATATCTTAAAATCAATGTCATTTTCTTTCGATAAGACTGCTATATCCGAAAGAGCCATGTCGCTGTCATCATTAAGCACGAGCAAAAAGCATTTTATCTCCAGCACACTGTCCCATGCTCTCCATATCGTATATGTATCGCTTTGACTGAAACGGCATCCCAAAAGCCATCTCTTTTCTATGACCGCACCCTGACACCATTTTTGAACTTCCCTCTTTATGGTTTTGTTGTCAAATCCACATATACTGCATACCGTGGCATCGTCGGGCAGTTCCTCAAAGCATCCCATACAAATCTTTGTCTTTTCCATATCAATCCTCACTGTGCTGTTTTAAATATTGCATTGCTGCCTCTTCTCTTGTAATATCAGGTATTGGCATTATCTCAGGCATTGTCTTTGGCATCACTGCCCCGGCAGCCGGTTTTTGCGGCTTTTCTCCCGGCAGATACTCATGATAAAGTTCATAATACAACTCTGCCATTGACTGGTATCTGTCCTCTATCTGCACATTAAGACCTTTTAATATAGCATTTGCCTGATAATCTTCTATTTCTATATTGAACATATTAAGAGGTATTGTCTTATCTTCTGCAACACGCTCATATGCCTTTTGCAATTTTATCCCCGTCAGCAGATAATACATTGTGGCACAAAGACTATACACATCTGTCCACGGTCCCTGATTTCCGTTTCTGTCATACTGCTCTATAGGTGCATAACCATGTTTCAGAAAAATGGATGTCTCCTGTCCTGCTCCACTGTGTTTGGCAGCTCCAAAGTCTATCAGTTTTGCCTTAAATTTGTCGTTGAGCATAATATTGTCAGGACTTATGTCCCTATGTATCACACCAGCCTTGTGCACGCTGTTCAATGCCTTAATAACATCTTTTAAAAGTTCAAACAATATATAGCTCTGTAAAACTCCACCTGAGCTTTTTGCAAACTGCCTGAAATTTATCCCGTCTATATATTCCATAACTATATATGCCGTCTTGTTTCCGTAAAAGAAATCCCTTACGGAAACTATTCCCGGCATACCATAAAATTTCGAGAGTGTTTCTGCTTCTTTTATATATCCCTTAAGACCGCCAAGATAAGCAGCCTTTTTTGTATTTACCGTAAATACATCCATACTGTATGTACTATATTCCGTGGAATAGGTTGTCGTCTGCTCTCTCTTTGCCACGCCTTTTGGAAAATATTCTTTTATACACACCTTTTTACTCTGGTAAAAATCCCATCCTATATAGGTAATGCCAAAACCACCTATTCCTATGACCTTTCCGACAAGATATTTGCCGTTGAGTATCTCGTACGGTGGCATACCATTTTCCGGCTGTTGATAATCTTTTAATGAAAATCCGCATTTTGGACATGGCACACTGGTGTTTTCCAGTAACTCCATACATCCCATACAAAGCCTGTTAGGGTCAACAAGTGTTTTGTCCATTTTTACCACCTCCTTCTATATTTAAAGATATTTAATAAAGCGTACATTCGCAATCTGCCTTATCCACCGCTTAATACTTCACTAAAAGCGGGTAAATACTTATTCTACATTAATAAGAACCAAAGTCACTGTCATCACTTACAAACTCATCAGTATTTGATTTTTTCTTTGTTTTTTTCTTGTCTGACTTTTTACCTGTAGTTTTTTTCTTACTGCTTCCGCCCGAAGCAAAATCATTATTACTATTCCCTTTCGACTTATCCGATTTTTTGCTGCTGTCAGGCTTCGGTGCCGCAGGTGCAGGCGGTTCAGTAGGTGCAGGGGTAGGTGTCGGTACACCGAGACTTACCACAATACTTACTTTTTTAGGAACTTTTTCCTTTTTAGGGATATTTTTGTCTTTGCTGTTACTGTTATATTTTTTTCCGGACTTTGGTTCCTGGCTTATTATGTCACCTTTAGCAACTCTTTCGCTTATAACCTGGTCTTTTGTCGTAAGTTTTATCTTACACTTATACTTTTTATTCAGCTTATCTATAACGGATTTTGCCTCATCAAGATTTTTGTCCTTTAAGTTTGGCAGTTTGAACACATACTTGTCCTTTTTGCCCCATGATATATAAAATTTAAGTTTGTCTATATCTTTTGATGAAACATCGCCGCTCTTGCTCTGTTTGAAGCACTTGTCTTTTGAAGCCGAATTGTAGTCATATTTAAAACTTATGTCTGATGTGACACCTGCATTTTTAAGGTTTGTCTCTATCTCACTTTTTGACATTTTAGTCATTTTTTCTATGGTGACTTTCCCGGCACTTCTGACGGTCACTTTTACGACTTTATCATCCGGAATATCTGCTCCCTGTCTCGGCTCAGTGTCCTCCACTTTCTCGCTCTTACAGGCTTTATCATATATATATGTAACTTTTGCCTTGCAGCCTGCATCATCCAGATTTTTCTTATATTCTTCCCAAGTGGTGTTTCCTCTCTGATATGCTGCTATCTTTTCAACATTTGAACCGGAATTGTCACCTCTGTTTTTATTTATGACTCTGTTTGCAACACTTACACCTGCAAATACCGCACCTGCACAAACAGCCATGCTGCCTGCAAGTATTGCTGCCCTCTGCCATGCCGCCATCGCCATAAACTTCTGCTTCAGACGGTTTCCGACCGTGTCCTGGTCGTCCTTTACTTTTGGCAAAATCCATTCCGGCTCATATACCGGAACGAAATTTTTGCCATCGAGTGCCTCCATGAAATCTTCCGCACATTGAAGCCTGAACTGTGGCTGTATATTAAGGCAGGTCATTATGGCAAATTCTGCCTGCTCCGGAATATTTATCCCGACCTCCGACAATGTAAGCAGCTTATCCTCCTGTGTCCTGTCATTTGCAGGCTGAGGTCTTGCCCCCGTCAACATTCTGTAGAAAAGTGCCGCTACCGCATACAAATCCGTATATGGTCCCTGCACTGCTTTTCTTCCATACTGCTCGATAGGTGCGTAACCCTCTTTAAGCACAATTGCCGTATTTTCATTTTCAACACGCTCGGCATATTTTGCTGCTCCAAAATCTATAAGTTTGATAACACCTTCATTTGTAACAATAATGTTGTCAGGTGCTATGTCCCTGTGTATTACACCACGCTTATGTATTTCTTTAAGAGTATAAAGTATCGTAAGCACAACTCGTCTTGCCCAGTCATACTCCACTCTGTTGCCCTTAAGTTTAAGAATATGTTTTACATCCATTCCTTCAAGGAACTCCATCACGATGTAACCGGTGTTGTTTTCCTCAAAGAAGCTGTAAACCTGAACAACACCTTTTACATCCTGCAGGTTTGCTATACTTCTCGCTTCTTCGAGGAAGTGACGGAGACCTATCTTAAAACGCTCATGCCTTACGCTCTCTGATATTACCGATACAGTGCCCGTAGTTCTCTCTCTGCCGGAAAGCTGCTTAGGAAAATACTCCTTTATGGCGACTTTGCATTGCAAAAGGTTGTTCCAGCCTATATAGGTATTTCCAAATCCACCTGAACCAAGCAGTTTTCCTACGATAAACTTTCCCTGCAATACCGTACCCGGCTTGAGACACATATCAGCATTGTATTCTATATTTAATTTTTCTTTACAATACGGACAGATATCCTTTGCATTGTCAGCTATCTGCCGCATACAGCTATAACAAAATCGCATATATGTTTCCTCCTGAAAGATTTAATAAATAATACCTTTATTAATTACCAAAGTCGCTATTAGATTTATTACCATTATTTTTATTACTACTATCACCTGAACTTATATCAGACTTTTTAGGTGTGCTGTCACTGCCACTATTACCACTTGGTTTTGTAGCTGTTTGAGGTTTCCTTGTCACTACCGGTTTTGGCGTAGGTTTCGGCTCGGCAGAAATCTTAAGCCTGTCACCCTGCTTAAACTCAGTAACATTTGACTTTCCGTTTACCCATACTTTTTTGACGATATAATTGTCAGGATATTTTGTTCCAAGTGATGCACCGGCATTTGAAGCATATCTTTTCAGTCTTGCAACGGTAAGTGAACTGTTTATCGATACATGGCTTCTGACCGTGGCAAAAAGCTTTCCGTCACCGTTTTCAGAATCATCATTTCTTCCGTCATAGCCCTTTTTATTTTTAAGACTTTTAGAGAGAACTTTTACAATAGTTCCCCTGCCATATCTGAAACTTACATACTCACTTGAATATTTGTCCGATGACAGAGTGCGAAGTCTTGCCCTGTTGCCTGTTTTATGGTCTTTAGGATTTTTGCTGTAGACAAATTTAACTGATGATATACTCTTTCCTTCAAATGTACCGCATCTTCTACAGTTTGCTTTCGACATTGTGTAATATGCACCCGTATGGTATATAAACTGAATCTTCTTCTTGGAAGTATCCATTCCGTTTATCTTTGCAGTCTGTCTCTTTATCTCGCTGTCAGCTTTCGCCGTATCAGAAGCATATTTCTTTCTTATCGCATCAAGGTCTATCGTATTTTTGTCATATATTATCTTTGACAAAGTTCCGTAAGCCTGTGTATCATCACCCTTTTTCAGGCTGACTCCGTCAGGTATATAACTCTGCATATATACATCTTTAGATGCTTTTATACGCTTTTTGACAGACGCACTTTGAGCCCATCTTGTGTTGGTGCAGTTTTTAAGCCATTTTTCTGAAAATGTTACATTCTTCGTACTTGCGACTATGACATTTGCATATACCGTCCTGTTTTTCTTTATGTCTGAGTTCACTTCATCCAAAGTTCTTCCGTCCTTAAGCACATCATTTGTCATATCATTGTATTCAAGTACCGTACCCTCGGCATTGTTTGGGTCATATCTGTACTCAACAGTCCTGTTTCCTTTTTTCAGACCAAAATCAGTCCACTCTTTATCAAAATCAGCAAGCGTCATGTCACCGCTTTTTACTTCGCTGACAATCTTAAATTTTTCCTGTGTCGCACCCTGGTTGCTGCTTCCTCCATCATGCAGTCCTTTTATCACAACTGCGCCTCCGGCTATAACAGCTACACCTACGACTGCGACAAGACCTTTCACCCATATAGGCATTTTTCCCGTATCACGCTTTGCACGCTTTACTTTGCGTCTTTTTGTATCAGAGGAATTAAGCTCTTTGTAAAACTCCTGTGCAGTCTTTGTCCTGTCATCCTGATACACATTTAAGGCATTCATAAGTGCGTTTTCCATCGACTGGCTTATACCCGTGTTTAATTTTGACGGCTCTGTTATCTCATCAGATAATGCTCTGTCTACAGACTCAGGCGGCACTTTTCCCGTTATCATCCTATACATGACTGCCGCAAGAGCATAGACATCCGTCCACGGACCTCTTTTTCCCTGGCTTCTGTACTGTTCTTCCGGTGCATAGCCCTGTTTTAATATGATGGCAAGACTTTTTGAATTTGCTGTTGTTACATATCTTGTTGCACCAAAGTCTAACAGTTTTACTTCACCCTGCTCAGTTATAAAGATAGTTTCCGGTGCTATATCACAATGGATAATGTCTAGTGGATGCACTTTTATAAGTCCGATAAGTATCTGTGATATAAACTGTTTTGCCTCCTCAGGTTTATATACCTTTCCCGTATCAAGAACTTCTTTTAATGTTGTTCCCACAAGGTACTCAGATATAACATACCCTGTATCATTTTCAGCTATACAGTCATAAACTTTTGCAACTCCCTGCGTATCGGCAAGCTGCTGTATCTTGTTTCCCTCATTTAAAAATGTTTCAAGACCATGTGAAAACTGCTCGTACGCATCTCCTGAATATATGGTGACTTCACTCTCTCCGTCAGAACGGGTTGAAAAGTCACTAGGAAGATACTCGCTTATTATGACTTTATGCTGTGCCTCGGCATCAAAGCCGAGGTATTTTACCGTATATCCGCCGTACTCCAACGCTTTACCTACGATGAACTTTCCTCCGATAATAGTACCCGGATCCAGATAATATGATTTTTCCCTGACATTCGACTGGTCATATCCGCAAGCCGGACATATTTTGTCGTTGTCAGAAACCTGGTTCATACAACCCATACAAATTTTCATAGCGTTCCCTCATTTCCGTATATATTTACATAAACTTGTCGGTGTTTAACAGGTCATACAGGCAGATATCACTCTGCATATAAACATACATTACTTTCTGCTTTTGACCTTTACATTATTTCTGCTTAACTACATTGGTTTTAGATTTTTTATTGTGTTTCCATGCCTTATAAGTATCAGCATTTGTGTTTAATAAAAATTTCATTTCAAAGTTGGTTATTTTAACCGTATATCCTTTTATAATCACACTGTTTTTCTTTTTCTTAATAGGCAGTTTAACCAGTTTATAACATCTTGAATTCCAATGATTGTTACCTTTTGCCATAATATATACATGGCTTAGATTACTCATAACAAAGCGGTTAATTTTTACTTCCAACTGCTGTTTTTTCTTTGAATATGTCGCCGCATATTTAATCTGTGGAATTTTAGATTTCACCGTAATCTTAATCTTATTTTTTCCAATGACATATGTGACAACAGCCTTGCCCGAAAAATATTTCTTCACACTTATCTTTCCGTTCTTTGCATTTACAGAAAGATTTTTCTTGTATTTTGACGGCACTGTGATTTTTTTAACATTAGGGCTTGTTCCAAATATTCCCTTTGAAGTAGCAGAACTTCCCCATGCAACCGTAATTACAGACTTATAAACTATCACCGTAAATTCACATTTAACAGTCTCATATCCATCCGCTGATATTTCACAATAGTAGGTGTATTTTCCTATTTTTGCATTTTTAGGTGTCTTGTAGCTGCTCTTTTCAGACAATGATTTGTCACTGCCTTTTTTGTACCATTTATAAGTACACCGAGTATCTGTCTTTACAGTTACTTTTAAATTTAATGCCGTACCGCTTTTTACATATTTGTCAGAGTTGTCATAATTTACTGAAAGTTTCTTATCAGGAGTTTTTGATGGCTCTACTGTAGGTGTCACCATTGGATTCTGGCTTGGCTCTGTCGTCGGATTCTCCGTTGGATTCTGACTTGGCTCTGTCGTCGGTGTCTCCGTTGGGCTCTGGCTTGGCTCTGTCGTCGGTGTCTCCGTTGGGCTCTGACTTGGCTCTATTGTCGGTGTCTCCATTGGGCTCTGACTTGGCTCTATTGTCGGTGTCTCCATTGGGGTCTGACTTGGCTCTGCAGTTGGTGTTCCTGTCGGACTCTGACTTGGCTCTGCAGTTGGTATTCCTGTCGGGCTCTGACTTGGCGTTGCCGTCGGATTCTCTGTCGGTTGCTGTGTCGGCTGCTCTGTTGGCTGCTCCGTTGGTGCTGTACTGACTGTCGGAGTTGCGGCAGGTTTGGTACTTGTAGCCAGATCTGCCTTTTCTGCTATTTTTATAATATCAGTATGCAGATAAGCAGCTTTTTTGTTTTCATTTTCATCTTTAATCTCAAACTTTGCATAAATGACTATCTGTTTTCCTGCATAACTGTCAGATAATGCTATTGGCTGACTATATGTATTCCAATTTTTTACATTTTCCAAATGCGTTAAATCCCATACTTCATAATTTTTTGCATTACTCTTGTCTGTTTCTTCTATATAATAGTAAGAAGCAACAGCAGATTTAGTTGCACTAATAGTAAATGCAGCTTTAGAAACTGCCTCTGTTTTTGGTCCTGCCGTCCCCTCATATTTGTTATATGTCAAATCTTTTGTATCTTCTCCACCATTAATTTCTCCACTAACATTTATCGCACAGTCCGTTGCAACTTTAACATCTGATACATTTGCAGCTTCTGCCTGTGCTTTTCCTGTCCCAAAGTTTATCCCGGTAAATAAAGAAAAAATCATTGCTATTGCAATCAGCATTGCCATATTTTTTTTATTCATGTCTTTTACCTCCTAGCGTGTATCTTTCTTAAGATTTCTAAGTACAATTACACTTATCACTCCGCATACTGCCATCATTAAAAATAATATCAGCCATGTATTAGTCAGATGTGATGCTCCTCTATTGTATAAATCATTATGTTCATGTGGCATTCCTGTCACTTTCATATTCAGTTTATTTAAGTTTGTGATATTTCCAAGACACTCCATAGACCATCTGCTGACAGTAATGTAAGATATTTTGTCTGCCGCACCTTTTAACTCAAATAATACGCCTGAGAATAAAAGCTGTATTATAAGTACAAACGGTGCAAGTGCCATAGCCCTGTCACTGTTTCTTACACATGATGACACTATAAGTCCCAATGCTGCAGACGCATATATCGTAAGGAATATCGTTAGCCATATCTCAAGCTGCGGAGTTGGAAGTACCTGTTCCTTTTTAGGTGCGTGTTTCATAAGCACCAGAAACAGTCCCGTCAATATGGTAGTCTGCATAAAGCATACAACCGCCTGCACTATATATTTTGACAATATATATGTCCATAGTCTCAGATTTCCCATGTATTCACGCTTCAGTATAGGTCTTTCCTTACATACTTCCTGTATCGTGTTGAACAAGCCTATCCATATTCCGGAGCAGGCAAGTGCAAACATTATCGACTGTGTCGAGTCATATATCTTAAAAACATCTTTTTTTGCCACTACTTTTAACAAAAGAGCGATTATGAACGGCTGCAATAAAAGCAATAAAAGTCTTTGTCTGTCATTAAAAACAAGTTCAAAATATCTCTTTGTGAGAACTCCAAGCTGCTTTAACGGTGATGTTTTCTTTCCTGAGTCTTTTATCATGTCTGATATTTTTTCATTCTCATTTACTTCAGGTATCTCCGTGTTCTTGTCAAGATGCTGCTCTTTATAAAGCATAAGATATTTCATATTCCACATATCAACATTTGAAGCAAGCTCGCTATACACATCCACAAGACTGTCTTTTCCAAAATATTCATACATTTTGTCCGGTTTGCCACAGTAACAGATTTTTCCTCCCGGTCCCATAAAGATAACTTTGTCACAAAGGTTTATGTTCTGCACTGTATGTGTTACCATGATTATTGTCTTATTCTCTGTTTTTGACAGTTTTGCAAGCGTGTTCATAAGACTTTTCTCTGTATCAGGGTCAAGACCTGATGTAGGTTCATCAAGGAAGAACAGTCCAGGGTCTGCGAGAAGCTCAACTGCTATACTCGCTCTCTTTTTCTGGCCTCCACTGAGTTTTCTTATATATTCATTTGCTCTTTCCTCAAGTCCCACCATCTGTAAGACTTTTTGTATTCTCTCGTCTCTCTCTCCCTTTGTCGTATCTGGCGGCATCTTTAACTGTGCCGTATATTCTAACATTCTTCTCAATTTGAGATTTTCATATATTATGTCCTGCTGCGGCACAAAACCTATAATATTTTTAAGTGACTGAAAATTCTTTCTGAGGTCTATTCCATTGCAATAAACTTTTCCGGAAATGTCATAGTCAAATCCACTCATCGCATTCATAACCGTGGTCTTGCCTGCTCCCGAACCACCTATAATGGCTACGAACTCGTTGTTTCCTATGTCACAGAAAACATGATTTAATATTTTTCTTCTGTCATCAGCCTTGCCGACAATCTTGTTTACATTGTGCAGCTCCAATGATGCTCCGCCTGCCGCCTGCTGGTATATGACACTGTTTTCCGAGAGGAACATAGTTATGCCGGCAATCTGTATTATGTCGCCGTCATGTACTTCCATGCTGCCTGCCCTTTGCACGATTTCGCCGTTTACATAAATACTGTTCACGCTGTTGTTGTCATATATCACATAGCCGTTTGCACTATTTACAAGAAGTGCGTGTTTCCTTGACACACCCGGATTTTCAAGCACTATGTCATTGCGGCTGTCACGCCCTATCGTTGTCTGAGGTTTTGTAAGTTTTTTTGTGCTCCAGACTGAATTTCTTGAAATACTTGAAAATACGAGTATTACATTTTTACTGCTGTAACTGCTGCTCCCTGCTATCCTGATAAACATATCACCCGGCTGTTTTACATAATATTTTTTTGCAAACATCGGATGGTAACTTCTGTCACGATACAGATACATTTTTCCACTGTCATCCAGATCCCCGACATAGACCATATCATTTACAAGTTTTATTTTTCCCTGTATTTCTGAAATCACCGGGTCATTTATAACTATGTCACACTGCATCGAACTTCCAAAAAACAGTCTGTCTTTTTTCATCCCGGCAAGGTCATACTCTGTTATCTGTCCGTTACTCAAAACGATAAGTTTATTAGAAGAACCGTAATACTTTGTGTTATCCACATAAACCGTTGATTGTAATCTGTCACTGTTCTGCATAAGCCTTTTGTCCTTTTCAAATATTACTTTTCATTTATCTTCCCATCATTTGTATTTAACATAATGCAAGGTGTCTGAATTTCTTTTATCATTTTCTCAAGACTTCTCTGTCCTGAGATGGCTGTTGCCGCTTCAAGTCCGTTTGAACTTAAAACTAGCGGATAGTTCTGTATCTCACCATCTTCAAAATCATCCTGTGCTACCATGTAGTACAATAATCTTTCAGATGCAAGCTTTTTGTCTTTGTCATCATTGTCAAAGATTGAGAAAGTTCCCGTATATCTTACAAGCATCTTTCCGTCAATAACAGGTATAAGCAGTCTGTAGCCATCACTTTCTGCCGCCTGTGTCTTATAAAGTTCCTTTCGGTACTCTATTCCTGAAATGATATTTATTCCTTTCAGATAATTCTCACTATTACTTTCAAACTGCTTTTTTCCGTAATTATTTTTATCTTTGAGCCATGAAACTGTATCCGCTGATACATCATCAAACTGCTTTATGCTGCTTTTTATATCCTCATCCGATGAATCCCATGTTCCGTCACTATTTACATCAGTGCTGTTTTGATAAAGTGAGAGTAATGTGCGGTATTTCCTGTCAATATATACCGACTCACTGCCACTTCCTGCATTTTTCAGTATCTCATCAAGCTCCACAGTCTTACAGTTATCATAATCTCCATCTTTGCCATACCATCTGCTCTCCATAAGAGACTTTTTGTCCCGGCTGGTCTGAATATCCTTTAATGCATACATTAGGACAATATCAAACGATGTCGGCATCTGCTTCATATCAGGATAATATTTTGAATAAGCTGACATATAGCTGTAATCTCTGAGGTTGAGCATCGCATAGACATTATCCTTAAGTGACACCATTTTCTTTTCACCTGATGTTATATCCGTAATATCATCCGTCTGTATCATGTCAGGATATTTTTCTTTGCCATCTTTTGCAGCCTTAAGTGCAGCATCCATATCTTTGTAACCGCTGTTTTTATCACTTATGTTCTTTACTTCCACGGTAATCTTAGGATTTTCAGCTTTCTGCTCTTTTGTAAACTGACCTCCGTCTGAAGTTTTTGTACTTTTTACGGCAGATTTAACTTTCATATTTGCACGGGATACAGTCTTTTCAACCGTATCTTTCATTTTATCGTTATCTACCCATACAACTATGTCAGTTGCCTTTTCTATCTTTGCATTCTCGTTATACAGTTTGTCACTATGCTTTATTTTATTATTGAAAAATAAGCCGCCAACCCCTATTGCCGCAAGTGCCAGCAGCGACATACAGGCAACCATTATCCTCTTTCTTTTCCTTATACGCAGTTTTACTTTTGGATATTCCGCTTTTCTCTTGCCGTTTATCGCATCATCAAACTGCTGTATTCCCTGAAATCTGAGTGCCGGCTGCACCGCCAATGCCTCCATTATTGCCCTGTCAAGATTTGGCTCTATGTCAAAGCCAAGTTCTAACGGTGATTTGAGTTCGTCCTTGTATTCCCTCTCGGTAGACTCAATAGGCTTTTGTCCCGTTATCATCTGGTACAGTATCGCACCTATCGAATATATGTCAGTGAAATATCCCTGCCCGGCACTGTCTCTGTACTGTTCCGGTGCGGAATATCCTACCTTTATGACTTTTTCGCCCTCTTTTGCTCCGCTTTCGTCATTTAATATCGCCGCACCAAAATCAAATACTTTTACCGAGTCCTCACCTGCAATAAATATATTGTCCGGGCTTATATCCCTGTGTATAATCCCACTTGCGTGTATCTTTTTTAAGGCTTCAACTACCGGTTCTATGATAGTCATCGCTATATCCGGCGACAGTGCACCCTGTTTTTCAAGATAATCTTTGAGAAGTACACCATCTATATATTCCATGACTATGTATGCCGTATTGTTCTCCTCAAAATAATCAAACACGTTTACTATGTCATTTGCTTTTCCAAACTGTGCGATACTCTGAGCCTCCATAAGGAAACGCTTTATCTGATTTTTATACTGCTTCTCCTTCTCACCGGACAAAAGACCTACTTTCATCTCTCCCGGTGACCTATTTACAAGACCTACCGGGAAAAACTCTTTTATCGCAACGATGACACCAAGTGTCGCATCATAACATTTGTAAGTTATTCCGAAACCACCGACACCTATTGCCGTTCCAACAATAAAATGTCCTTTTAAAACTGTTCCCGGTCTGAGATAGTGCGGCTGCTCCGGAGGTGTTCCCTCCACATAACCGCAATAACGGCACACCTCATACGGTCCTTTGACACTAAAGCAGTTCATACATAATTCATTTGCCATAACCTGTCCTCATTTCTTTTTTACTCTAATCTGAAACGATTAGTATCATCGCCTATGTCAAGGATAGTTCCGACTTCCAGTCTGATAGGCAGATTTTGCGGAATACATTCATCCATCTCATTTATGAAGCATCCGTTTGAAGAATTGTCAACAATATAAAATTCCTCTTTTTGTGCATCCCATGTTATGGTACAGTGAGTACGGCTTATCTTGCGTGCCTCCGGGAATACAACATCATTTACATTGTCTCTGCCAAACTTTAATTCTTCGCCCGGTTTAAAAGGTATCTCAGCTCCGGCATACATTCCCGTAATGCCGACCATAACTCCTCTCGGTCTTCCCTGACCTGAATCATCCGGCTGTGCTTTCTGTAAATTTTCAATATTTTGTGCCGTACCCGCATCGTGTGTGACTTCACCGCTTTGTACCTGCTGTGCATTTTGAACCTGTTCTGCTGCCGAAGTACCAGCCTGCTCAGGTCTTGCTTCGTCGATAAATTCATATTTTGGTTTTATCTGCTCCTGATGTATCTGCTCAACATCAGGTATCATATTGTCTTTATCCTTGTTCTTTTTCGCCTTTGCAGGTTTGGTTATGATTATAAGTATTCCGCAGATTATCAGTATCACTGCTAATACCATTATCATATTTAGTCCACGCAATCTTACTATATCCTGATACTGTTTTTTATAAATCTGACCTATACCGGTTGCTTTTGTTGTAAAAACTATATTTAATACCGCCGTAACTATCGCCGCAAATCCTGATATTATCTGCCTGCTTCCTGCAACAATGCTTACTATCATAAAAATAACCGAAAGAAGTGCAGGGAGAACTACAAATACCATTATCTCAAGTACCTGACTGCCCGAAATCTTTAATCCCGACTTTCCCATTATAAATTTTGAAAATGTGTCATTTATAAAATCTGCCTGACTGTAAATATCAGTCGGATAATTCTCCTGAACAGTTTTTATCACAGGCATAAATAAAAATCCTATGTCTGCCAATAACAGAAAAACAACTGCTATCCTGAAAAACTTAGCCAATTTGTTCATATACAACCTCACATATCTGAATTATTGTCTGTTTTGTGTTAAATAGTCCGTCCAGTTAAACTTCGCACCACACAACGGCATAAATAAAAGTTTTACTTCACCGACCGTGATAACATCGTATGCCTGAAGCTTCATAGGACTTAATACTACTTCATCGTTCAGATAGACAAGTTCGCTTGACTCTCCCGGCTGAACAAGATATAAATGCTGTTTTGGTTCATAGACAAGTATTGCGTGCTTATTTCTTGAGACACTCTTATCACCCACAAGTGCTATATCCATTGATGTATCCCTGCCGACAAAGTTCTTTCCAACCTTAAGTCTGAAATCCTCGCCCAGATGATTTCCGTCAAGTGCAATGACCCAGCCTGTGCAAGGTGTCGATACTGACCTTTTTACCGGCTCTTTTGCCACGGTTTCCTTAACAGGAGCCGTATTAGCCTTGCTCGTGGTCGGTGATGAAAAAATATCATCATAAAATGCTACCGTATGGTCATCATCCTCTTCCATGACACCGCCCGGCGTTATCTTTTGTACCTCCTGAACAGATGGCTTTCTTGGCTCAGTTCTTCCAATAAAACTATCCTGATTGCCGCCTAAAGTCTCTGTCGCATCAGCCACATCTTCATGTCCGCCTCTGCCAAAATTATTCATCATATTTTGTTCTGTCTGTATGTTATTTTGAACATAATCTCCTGCCTGCGGCTGCTTAGGAGGATTGTTGTAAGTCAATGGCTGTGTTGCCCCTATATCATTTCCCTGACTTTCATCAAACACCGAGGTAAGTCCGTCATCATTTCCTGCTCCCTGTGCACAGTATGGGCAGGTTGGGAATTTCTCCTTATCATAAAAATGTCCGTTACTACATCTGCTTAAGTTCATAATTTATCTCTCCTTTGTTATTTTAGTTTCTATATATTGAAGCAGTGCAACTGATGTGTTGTCCTGGGAATGTGTATTTTCCCTCACTGCTGCCTCAACCAGTATCTCTGCTTTTTTCTGCATTGATACGGCATCATTCTTTAATATCATTTTTATCCTGTCTTTTGAAAGTGTCTTTGTGACACCATCACTGCACAAAAGAACCATGTCCCCCGTCTGCATCTCAAAAGGCTTGTCGATAACATCCATAAGTTTTACATTGCCTATTCCGAGGAAACTTATAAGTGCCTCTTTCTGACGGTGTCTCATTGCTTCTTCTTTTGTCATGCTCCCATTTTCAACCATCTGCATAAGACGGAGATAATAGTTGTGATCTCTTGTGACAAGCTTTATCTCATCTCCCCTTAAAAGATATATCCTGCTGTCACCGACTGATGCCCAGTAAAGCCTGTTTTCCTCAGTTATTACTGCAACCATCGTCGTTCCTGAACCTTTTTCTCCTTCTTCATGGAAATCATGTATAACTTTGTCTATCGCTTTTATCCCGCTCTGAAAAAATAACGGTATATTGACATTAGGGTCTTTTTCTATCTTTTCAAATCCGTCTTTTAACATTGTTATGGCTGTGCGGCTCGCTTTCTCTCCGTCTGCCATTCCACCCATTCCGTCACACACAGCCGCCATCACTCTTGTTTTCCGGTTGGCTGCTATTTTTTTACTCCCCGAAACATATACCGCATCCTGCTGGTATTTTCTGTTTCCGGTTGCCGAGTATTTGCAGGTAATTATCTCCGGCACTGTCCTCACTACAGTATGTGAAACATTTCTCTGAATATTAATTTCAGGTTGTGGTTCTTTTTTCCTTTTTCCAAACAAAACTATCTCACCTCCAAATAAAACTTAATCTGCTCGTCCACAAGCCAAAACACATCTCCGGTATTTAAAATGGCACTCCTGTCTCTTCCGATAAGACCATTTTTGGTATATGTTCCGTTTTTAGACAGATCCAATATCTTAAACTGATTTGATATTGCATCATACATCACTTTACAGTGAATCCTGCTCACATCACCTTCCTCAACACATATATCACAATCATTTATGCTCCTTCCTATGGTGACGCATTTATCAGGCATAAACTTCCATTTTCTTGTTTTTCCATGCATTTTCATAGTGATATGCGGATAAACATCAACAGGAATATCTGCACTGCCTCTGTATGCAGTTTCAAATTCCCTTACAAATTCCTCCATGTTCTGTATTCTTACGGAGTAGTCAAGTTCCAGTGCACAATCTATAACCTCGCTCAATTCTTCCGGCACATTACCATTTACGCTGCTAAGGGACAACTGCTGCTCTCCGGCACATCTGTCCACTGCAGTAAGTGGTCTTTTACCGGATACGATAAAATAATAAGTTGCAGCAAGTGCATATACATCCGTCCACGGTCCCTGCTTTCCTGTTCTGGAATACTGCTCCATCGGTGCAAATCCCGGTTTTATCATAACGGACATATCCGTTGTTTCGTTTAATGCATATTGCCTTGTTGCTCCAAAATCTATCAATTTTATGCTGCCGTCCTCTAAAAGCATTATGTTGTCCGGACTTATATCTCTGTGCAGCAGTCCGAGCCGGTGAATTTTTGACATTGACTTTGCAACACTTATGATTATCACTTCTGCCATATCAAGCGGAATGATGCTGTTTTGTTTTTGCATATACTGAGCAAGTGTGCAGCCCTGTATATATTCCATGACTATATATCCTGTGTTGTTTTCATAGAAAAAGTCCTTTACATCTACAACGACATCATCTTCTCTCAGATTTTTCAGTATCTTTGCTTCATTTACGAAAACAGATAATCCATGTTCATAAAAACTTCTTTTTGTTTCATCGAAAGCCCTAAGTGAAATCCCGTCCTCACTTCTTACTGCCCAGTCATTCGGAAAGTATTCCTTTATTGCGAAATTTTCCTGTGTCCAGATACTCTCCGCCAGATATGTTCTTCCAAATCCACCTATGCCAAGAATTTTTTTAATACTGTATTTCTGATCAAGGATATGACCTTTCCTAAGCGAACTATCTGAATTATCCAACCTGATCTTCACCTCCGTTCTCTACACTGTGAAACTCAAATTTCTCTCTGCCCGCCGTGATAACATCCCCGTCTAATAGCATCCTTTTTCCGGTTATCTTCACACCGTTTACAAAAGTTGAATTTGTAGTTTCCAGATCTTCTATATAGCAAGCCATTTTAGTAACTTCTATGGCAAAATGCTGTCTTGAAAGCCTGTCATCGTCAAAATATATGTTGCATATGTTCGACCTGCCTACAAAGATACTTCCCTCGACATTCCACTCTACCTCTCTTATCTTTCCTGCCCTGTCAGTAATTATGAGTCTTATCAGCTTTGAATCTGCTTTCATAAGGTCATCGGCAGGCACCTCCACTACATTTGCAGGCTTTTTCTTTATCACTATGATAGTTATCACACCTATGACAATAACTATGAGAACAACCAGTATCCACCAGTAAGTCCTTACCGCCTGCTTGATTCCCTCGGTTGTCGGATTAAGCCCGTCCTTAACTTCAAATTTCACCTTGTTGGTCTTTATCGTATTTTTCTCCACGGAATCATCTTTAATATTCTTACATTCCAATGTATATGAGCCTGTGTAAAATTTGTCTTTAAAGAACAATGTGTATATATGTTCCTGTTCATTTACGGTTATGTTTGATATTTCCCATACTTTTGCGTCTTTTCCTTTGAACCTTACAAGGTAATTACTCTTATCCTGTGCACCGGTAAGGTTTTTTGTAGTTCCATCTTCAATATTTACTTTTATTGAATTGTCCCCTGACTGTTCTATGCTCTTTACTTTCGGTCGGTCAGTATCTTTCTGGCTGTTTGTATATTCAAACTGTCCCTCTTTGTCTAAAGCTGCTTCTTTTGTCTTTCCGCCGGATTTCATAACAATGTTTAACTTTGACTCTGACAACGATAATGTTTTGTTACTTCCGTCAACGGCTCTAAATTTTAATACATATGTCTCATCAAACAATATCCTGTTGATTTCTTTAAATCCTTTTTTTACATCCTTTGTGCTGCTGCAGTCCTTATAATAACCTCTGCTATAGTTCTCATTAAGAATATTTTTCTTTGTATTTTTTATCTTGCTAAGATTAGGTTTTGAACTTACATTTTTCAGCAATACCGCATAGACCGGTACTTTAGACTTCTTTACTGCCGGATTTACATTATAATCTTCCTTATCTTTTCCGGCACTGTCATCCTCTCCGTCCGTAATAAGAAACATAACTGTTCGCTCTGATGAGTTATCAACTGTCGTAAGTTTTTTTGTTATCGAACGGTACAGCACCGTATAATTTTTATTTCTCTTGAGCTTATTTATCTTTTTAATATCTTTGTCACGGCTTTTTTTGTCCGACTTTCCGTCAGCCTTAAAGACTTCAACCTTATTTCCGTGTTTACTGTCAGCACCGACCGTGTAAAGCTCCATCTTGTCAATCTTTCTTATTTTCTTTCTCAGGTTTACAAGACTTTTCTTAACTTCGTTAAACTGTTTTTCGTCAACTGATTTTGAGTTATCCAAAAATATAACATATCTTACAGGCTTATCTGCCTTTGCAAATTTAGTCACGCTTTTTGTTTCAAACTCAATGTCTTTTCCCTTAAAAGAAGCTGTGTACTCTGCATCTTTTGAAACTTTTTCGCCATTTACATAAGCTGTTATCTCCGGAGGATTTCCTACTGCCTGCTCAATATTTAACTGCTTTCTCTCCGCATATGACACCTTTGTATTTAATGCCGTAAACAGTGCTACGATTAGAAACGCATATGTTATCTTTCTTATTCTTTTTCCCATGTTATATCCTCCTGACAATATGGTATAAATTTAAGCTCTGTCTCTCCCACTTTTATCACATCACCCAATTTCAAAGAGTGCGGCTCTGTCACTAAATCCCCGTTCAGATAAACGATATTGGATTTTTCCGCCGTCACATAAAACTCATTTCCCTTAGGGTCATATAAGACCGAGCAATGTTTCTCCCTCGAAATACTCTTGTCATCAGTAAGCACAACATCCATCGCCTGACTTCTGCCTACAAAATTCTTGCCTGCATGAAGCCTGTAGTCATTGCCCTTTTCATCGCCGTTTATACATACGAGCCATCCCGTTACCGGCGGCTTTTTGGTAACTCCAAAAAATCCAAAAGATACTGTTTTATCACCATCCTCTGACGAACTCTCCTGCATTTCGCCCATATCCGGCTGCATGAGATTTCCTGCACTTTCAAAGTTTCCGCCTATTATCTCACCGAGCTGTTCACCAAGAGATATATCTACTTCCGCAATAGATACGGTCTTGTCATCTTCTTCCACATCGTCTAAAGATATACTCAGCTGCTCTCCTGCCCTCTTGCAATGAGGACAGCTCTTATACATCTTTGGATCATACCAATGTCCGTTACTACACTTTACTGCCATACATCTACTCCTACTTATCTTTGTTTATCTGATAAAAACAGCTATCGCCGAATAATTATCCATATTCGTTCCTCTGCCGTTTTCTAGTACTATCTTTCTCATTTCTTCAAGCCATTCTGCTGGTGTTGCTGATTTTTTCAACAGTTTGCACATTGTCTTTTCATCTATCAGCTCCCAAAAACCGTCACTGCACATAAGAAAAGTTGTCTTTTTTCCTATCTTTATCTTTTTGCTGACGCTGTATTTAGGGCTGTCCCACGGTGTTCCCACAACTCTCAAAAGCCTGCTCCTGTCAGGATGGTGTCTTATCTCACTTTCCTTTATATCTCCCCTTGCTGCTAATAACTGAGGAATACTGTGGTCAAGGGTTCTGTCCTTAACTTTTCCGCTCTCAAAGTGATATACCCTTGAATCCCCGACATGATAATATGATGCATCCTCCTGCTCTATATAAAGGCAGGTTAGCGTAGTCTTCATTGATGATTGAGCATTTTCCCTTTCCTGTTTTTTCAATAGATTTTCCTGTGTACTCACAATGGCGTGCTCAACATTAACACCTTTGTTACACACCGACTCTATCATTTCTTCAACGACAAATCTTGAAGCCACCT
>ULVF01038348.1_pt1 | contig 25643 bp, 24 predicted proteins | sample 1959201 | NCBI WGS metagenome assembly ULVF01 (sample SAMEA4835779, study PRJEB28245) | human gut metagenome | biome: gut microbiome; material: fecal sample | place: Denmark | collected 2008 | reverse complement strand
ATTGCAAAATACTATAACTAAAAATTTTACAGAAACTAAAAACAAACAAAGTTTTCTTCATGCTAATGATAACAAAAATCTTTTTATTTATATCGAAAAAAGATTAAATCAAATTTTCTTTAATGAAATGAATTCTGACAATTCAATATTTCGAAAAGTTAAAAGTTCTGCCATTCAAAAAATGGCATTATTTTTATCAAACAATATTACAAGATCCTGCTCTGTAGGAATCGCTGGGGAAACTGCTAGCGGGAAATCTACAATAGCTTTAGATATAATAAACACAATCCAAAGCTTTGCTGAAGAATATTGTATTAAAAATGCTATTACAAGAATTAATACTGACGATTATTATTATGACCGTTCAGATATGGTAAAAAAAGCAGGCAGTTTTGCTGAATTTGCAAAACATTATGATTTGGATGTGCCAGAAGCTCTTGAATTAGAATTAATGAAAAAACACATTAAATCTCTACTTTTTGGGAACACCGTACTTTTACCGGAATATGATATGTCAGGAACCGCAATAAGACGAGATAACGTAAAACCTGCTTACCCTTCAAAAATAATAATCTCAGAAGGACTATTTACTCTCACTGATAAAGTTGTTGATGCTTTTGATTTCAAAATTTATGTAGATGTATCTCATAATATTCAAAAAGAAAGATTTTATAAAAGAGCAGTAGAAAGAGATCTAGGCGATTCTGCAGATGAAGTATATGAAAATGCTTCAAATAAAGCAAAAACACATATTCATCCAACAGCAGCAAAAGCTGATATAATTTTATCTGGAGAAGCTGACAGAGCTGCTTATAGAAACTTTATTAATCAAATATTAGAACTTGTAAAAGAAATTTATTTTTAAACTAAATTAATCAGTAAAATTACTTTCTAACCTGTTCTTTATTTTTTGCATCTCTATTATATCTAAATTTAGTAAATAGATTTGAAGTTCCTGCAATAAAAAAGCCCATAACGCCAATACCAAATAACAAAGGTAGCCCAGCGATTAATACTTTTTGTTTTAAAAGTTTTTTATACATTGCATCAATATCTCCACCATGTTTCTCAGCGATACTTCTTAAATCCTTTAATTTCGGAACTTCTAATTTTTCATTAATCAGTTCTTTGCATTTTCCATTCTTATATAGTAATTTTCTAAAGCTTTTTTCTAATAATTCATTTCCGCAAATAATATAAAATCCTACAAGAGGATATCTGAATAAAGTTTCAAGGAAATTCTGTTTGCCTCTATCTTTAGCAGCTCCAAAATATCCTGCCCCGCCAACTAAAACACAAGAAGTTAACTGACCTCTGCTTAAAGCCAATTTACCGTTGTTATCAGCAAAATCAAGACTAAAATATTTATTAAAGAAGTCTGCTTTCTTTTTATTATTTTTAAAGAATTTGCTCCCAGGTGCTAAAATCATTTCAGAAATATTCTGAAATAACTTAGAATTTTCACCTTTTTTAATCAACAATACACTCAATGCAAGACATGCAGAATAAATCCCGGCAGCAATTTTAATATGTTTTTTAGCACTATCCTCAACTTTCTTTGCTTGTTCTGTATTTTCATTTTTCTTTTTATTCAAATTGGCAATATTTTCAAAATCAGATTGCTTAAATACTTTCAAAGTCATTAAATTTTTAAAATAATTAAGAGTATATTCAACTAAAGGTATTGCAAAAGCACCCAATGCAATAGCTGCTTTTACCGGTAATAATTTTTTATTTACCGATTGATTATTAGACTTTAATAAATCAACAGCAGGAGTTGCAATTTGTTTTTTTAAATCTGCAGAAAGTTTTTTAGAATACAATTTTCTAAAAATCCCCTCACCTAAAATTGTAGGGAAATAATATACCAAAACAGATTCCGATAATTCTAAAAATGTATTTTCTCCTAAATCAGCTTTACTTCTGGCAAATACAGCTTTTGGAACAAGACCTGTTGCACTGTCTTGAATAAATCTTATATTTGATAGCCCTGCACCACCTTCTTGAATTCCAATAATTTTACTTGCGACTTTTAATCCTGTGCCTATATTTCCTGAGTTGGTAAATGATATATTATTAACACTATTTGTTTTCATTAGTAATTTCCTTTTTAATAATCTGACAACAAAAAAATGACCTGAAAATTAAAAACAGGTCATTTTAAAACTTTTATATAATTAATTATTATCAGCTTATTGCCAACTTAAAAGACCTGTTTTATTTAACAGGCACCACCAAGATTGAATGTTTAAATTTAAGTTTGACATAAAAATTACTTTTCCTTTTCCAAAATTAAACTATCACACTAATAAAAAAATTGCAAGCATAAAGGTTACAAAATATTTACAAAGGTCTGAAAACTAGCAAAAGATAATTTTTTCAGGTATTATATACATGGTAGAAAGTTCACAGACTGGTAGGAGAAAGAAATTTGATTACAATAACCCCTAATAACGTTACTAATAAAAGTAATGTACCTATATTTGGTGCAAATAAAAACATTAATAATGAAAAAAAACAAAAAACATATTCTGATCCTCTAATGCAATGGCCAGCCCGTGGATTAGCATATTCTAACGAATTAGGCGCTGCAATTAGTGAAGTAGCTCCAAAACTAGGCACTTTATTATGGTTCCCTGCAATGCTTTACTTTGGTGCTGATATATACGATAAATATAAAAATGAAAAAACATCATACAACCCTGATGGTAAAAGAGGAACAGAACAAGCAATATTCCAATTATTAGCAAGTGTAATTATGCCTACAGGTGCAGTAATTGCAGGGCAAAAAGCTGCATCCGGACTAGGAATGATAGGCAAAACAGGGCTTACATTACAATCTCAAGAAGAAGTTATTAATTTTCTACAAGATTTTACAAGCCGCAGACATTTAGATAAATTTGATAATAATATTGCAGAATTTAAACAACAATTCCATGAATCTTTAACAACTAAAAGAGAAAAATTAATAAGAGAAAATAAACTAAAAAGACCTCTAAAATTTGTATCTGAAGTTTTATTTGGGCGTAGACATCCTGAATCAATCGCAATGTCTCAAAAAGATAAAGTTTTGCAATATGCTGACAAACATATTGATGAAATGTTTAAAATTTACAATAATTTAAAAGAAAATAAAAAGCCTACAGAATTTTCAAACAAAATGTGGGATAAATTTTCTAACTTAAAAACCAAATATGCTAAAGACCCTGATTATAAACAAACTTATTTAAGAGATGCTGCAGAAGATATTATAAAAAAATATCAAAAAAGCAAAATAATGAATGCTAAAATTCTAAAAACTATCGGTGGATTTGTAGCTTTAGGATTAGCTATTAAACCGATAGATAATTTTGTGGAACACGTAGTTATAAAAAAAGTTGTACAACCGGCTTTCACCGGCAAACATAAAAATAAAAAACAAAAAATATCTTAAACAGGTATTTTTATAACTACTTTTTTTACAAACTTTGATACATTATTAAATGCCATTTGAGGTTTATGAGCTTCATGCGGATAAATTAGTGCAAATTTACCCGGTTCTAAAATAACGCGATCCACAATTCGATGAGGATTTTTAAAAAACATTACGTCCCTAGATTCATCATATTGTTCTGCTAATATTAGACCTTGAACCGGAGTATAATCTAAATTTTCAATCCCTGAGAGTAAAATTTGTATATCAATAAATCTTTTATGAGCTTCAAATTTACAAATTTGGGGCTCTTTTGTTTCGTAAATATCAACATTTGCATATATTCTGTCATCGATTTCATATCTGCCATCTTCCACTTGAGGTGTTAAATCTTTAATAAAATCAATAACATTTTGGGGGATATTTTTATATATAGAAATATTTTCCAAAGTATCAATAATCATAAATTACTCCAATTCAACTAACGCTTTTTCAAATTCTTCTTTATTCGGAGCTTTCCCATGCCAACCAGCATTATTTTCCATAAAACTGACACCTTTGCCTTTTATGGTATTAGCAAGAATAGCAACAGGGCGGTCAATTTGCTTAGCATTTTCTATGGCATTGTAAACAGCATTTATATCATGACCATCTATTTCAATTACTTCCCAATTAAATGCTTTTAATTTTTCAGCAACATTATCCAACGATTTAACATTTTCAGTACAACCATCAATTTGCAATCTGTTTCTATCAATAATTGCAATAATATTATTCAATTTTGCATGAGCACAATGCATAAAAGCTTCCCATACACTACCTTCTTGTAATTCTCCATCACCCATAAGACAAAAGACATTAGCTGGATTATGATCAAGTCTTAAACCAATAGCCATTCCACAAGCAATAGACAAACCTTGTCCTAAAGAACCTGTAGCAACATCAATTCCAGGACAAATTGGAACTGGATGACCTTGTAGTCTTGAACCGAATATTCTAAAAGTCATTAATTCCTCTTTTGGGAAATAACCTAATTGAGCTAATACTGAATACAATATTGATGAAGCATGACCTTTTGATAAAACAAATCTGTCACGATTTTTAAAATCAGGAGATTTTGTCCATTTAGGACAAGTTTTCATACATTTATGATATAAAACAGTCAACAATTCAACAGCAGACATAGCACCGCCAATGTGCCCAGATTGTGCATGATATACCATTTTCAGAATATTTTTTCTATTTTCCTTACATAATTTTTCTAAATTTTTTATATCAGTATCACTTAACATAACACTATACTCCTTTAGGTATAAACCTTTCTCTAAGCACTTTTAAAACAAATAATGGCAATGTCGGGAATATTCTTTTAAATCTTTTTGGGTCCATAACTGTTCTATAAAGCCACTCAAGACCTAATTTTTGATAAATTTTAGGTGCACGTTTTACAACACCAGACCAGACATCAAAACTTCCACCTACGCCTATAAACAATGCTTCAGGCAAAATAGACTTTGCTTTAAAAATAAACTCTTCTTGTTTGGGAGAACCTAAAGCACATAAAACTAAACGTGGCTGCCTGATTTTAAGTTCTTCTAAAATTTGATTATCATCATTAAAATAACCATCATGAATATATGTAATATATAAACCAGGGAATTCTTTAATCAAATTTTCTTTAGCTTTTTCTACAATTTCAGGTTTAGCGCCAACTAATGCTACTGATTGATTAGTTTTTGCACATTCTTCAATCATTCTATGCGAAAATTCCACACCAGCAATTCTTTTTACATTATAGCCTAAAATTTTTAATCCGATTTCAACGCCTACCCCATCTGGTACAACGAGTTCTGCAGTATTAATAATTTCTGCAAATTCAGGATTTTTTACAGCATTATCTATCATTTCTGGGTTAATAGTAACAACTTGACCTGCAATATTATTTGCATACTCCACAGCTTCATTAAATGAGAAACTATCAATATTTAGACCTTGTAATTTAACAATTTTTCTTTCCATAAACTAATTATAAACTAATAAAATAATTTGGTAAAGAGGAATAAAAATATTCATATACTATGAACATTTTTTCAATAGAATTTATATAAAAATCTACTTGTAATACTCAAAATTACTATATTAATAAATCTTTGCTAACTTAAACAAATAATCTTCTTTAGCACCGCATTGCAAACCTTTTGGAATAAAATTTTCTTTAAATTTTTCAACAGCATAACGATCTGTCATCCCTGAAATATAATCCGTTACAATCCTCTCTATTTTGCTTTCTTCACATACAGGTCTTAGCATATCACAGTATAAGAAAAATAATTCTTTTATCACATTTCTTGCCTTCTTTTCTTCCAATTTAGCGGGAGAAGAATCCTCATAAACATTTTCAAACATCCACTGACGGAGTTTTGTTGTATAAAACCAACCTTCCTCACTCATTGCTACAGTTGGTTTTCCTAATGAATTTGAGACAATTTCATTTATCATTTTATTTAATCTTTTACTTTGAACAGACGAAAAATAATCAATACAGTCCTTAGGCAAATCACTTTCTGCAATAATGCCTGCCCTTATAGAATCCTCAATATCATGATTAATATAAGCGATTTTATCTGCCAATTGTACAATTTGAGCTTCAGGAGTTTTTGGAGTATACCCCCAAGTATGGGTCAAAATACCGTCTATTGTTTCCTGGCATAAATTAAGATTTTCCAATACCTCTACAACTCGTACACTCTGAATATTATGATGAAAACCTCCTTTGACAAGTTCATTTAAAACCCCTTCGCCACAATGTCCAAACGGAGTATGTCCTAAATCATGTCCAAGTGCAATTGCCTCAACTAAATCCTCATTAAAATCTAATGCTCTTGCAATAGTACGGCCAATTTGAGAAACCTCCAATGTATGAGTTAAACGGGTTCTAAAATGATCATCAAAAGGGGATAAAAAAACTTGTGTCTTATGCTTTAAGCGACGGAAAGCTTTTGAGTGAAGAATTCTATCTCTATCTCTTTGAAAATCTGTTCGCAATGCACAAGGTTCTTCTGCAATCCTTCTGCCTTTTGAGAATCTACTTTTGGTAGCATATTCACTTAAATTATCAATTTCTCTTTGTTCCAGTTTATATCTTATTGTATCAGTATCTTTCATTTTTAAATCCTTTTTCTACAATATTAGCAAAAATGAAAATAATTGTTATACTTTATCTGATTGAGGTTTTACTCTGTTATGCAAAGACACATCTAAAGAATATTTCTTCCTTGCATCATCTACCAAGACTCCTGCTTTATTCATTGCCCAGCCGGATAAAAGACCAAATAGCATAGCCTTACCACCGGAAACTAATCTTGCTGTACAATATAATGAAGTCGCAATAGCTCCTACTGCCGGAATCCCGTATTTTAAAGAAACAGAATATTTATCATCTGTTGTTTCTGCTCTATTTAAATAGTAACCAACTGTACCTACCGTTCCCAAAACTGATAAAACATCAGTAGGTGCTGAACCTAGTTTCAAATCTCTTGCTTTATCAAAATATTGGACTGTTTCAATATCAATTGATTTATCTAATGATTTTATTGCAGAATGAACTTTTGATTTTAATTTTAAATATTCTGTTCTAGGCAAAATATTCTTATATAAAGTTAAAATTTCTTGTAACTCACCCTTAGAGCTTTTGGAAATTATTTCTTCGACCTCTGCAACATATGTCGATATTGATTTAACTGCATCATCACTATAGTTATATTTTTTTGACACTTTTGAAAAGTTTGAGCTTAAATCTTTTAAATTTTTAATTATTTCCTTATTCAATTCTAATCTTTGAGCAGCTTCATCTTTTCCTGACAGATTTTTATATTTTGATAAATTGTTGCGCAATCCATTCAATATTTCATTTGTAGAAAAATCTGAAGGATTTACAAATTTTTGGATATTATCAAATGCCTTAATAGATGCCTTATAATTGTCTAGAATATCATGAGTAATAGCTTGGCGTAACATACTTACTTTATTACCTAATTTTAATTTTGCAGGCAACAAATAATCTTCAGCAATAAAAGTTTGCCACATATTTTTAGACTTAAAGTTTCTGACATCTTTTAATGAAGCATCCCAGAAAAATTCAAATAAACCATCTGAAGATGATTTTATCTCTTTTAATCTATCATTCCTTACATTTATTCCAAAACCTTTTTCCAAATTATTATTTACAGTAGCGACTCTTGCATTTATTTTATTTATTATATTAAGATACTTTTGATCATTACTATGATTTTTCAAAACTTTTTCATTTACAGCTGCAAAATATTCTGATAACCCAGCAAATTTATCATATGTATTTGAATAAGAAGAATTAACTGTCTTTCGGCTTATTCTATCAAAATATTTTGTGATACCTTCATGAATTTTTCTTGTAAAAGACCTATTGCCATCTTTTCCCCACATTAAACGTTGAAAGAATACATCCTTCAAAGTTGTAAAATTATTTATACTTTCAGATTTTGACAAAAATGAATCAATCTTCCCAACAGCAAATCTATAGAAATTTTTAAACTTACTACTTTTTGCCATTTTTTGTTCTAACTTAAGTTTCCATTTATTTAAGAATTTAACAGTCCCCTTATTAAATCCCCCACTTAACAGTGCTAAAGTTCCAAAACCTACAACTAAAGCAGATATAGCAATTGTCTTTCCTAATTTATGATTGCTCTCTTTTTTTTCTTCTTGATAATTAAAAGGCGCGTTTATATAGTAGCCGTTTTGCGGTTGCTTAAAATTACTAAATGCACTTCTTTGAGAAGTATTTGTCGACAATACCTGATTTATCATACGCTACCTATATTTATTAACGCATAAAGCTTTAAGATATTGCCTTTTTCTAAAGATTTATTAACTTTTTGATAGATTTTCAGAAATAACCTTAGCAGCTTCAACTGATGATACTTTATCAGATAATAATGCTCGAACTTTACCTAATTCCAAAATATTCTTTTCTCTATAATTTAAATCAAATAGCAATTTTTCTATCTCGTAAGATATTTTATTTACATTAACATCACCCTGAATAATTTCAGGAACAATCTCTTGATTCACAATAATATTAGGCAAAGACACACGTTTAATACATCTCACAATCAAATATATCAAATAAAATAACCATGGACCTCTATATGCAATAATCATAGGAGTTTGATATAAACAAGCCTCTAATGCAACAGTTCCAGATGCTAATATTAAGGCATCTGACGCACTTAATAATGCCTGATTTTCACCTTTTATAACCTTAAATGGACTATTTTTTAAATACTTATCATAAACATTATCAGAAATATTTGGGGCATGCGATAAACAAAATTGCAAATCCGGATGTTTTTTTTGCAAATTCTGAGCAGTCTTTATAAAAACTTTCATCAAATATTTTAACTCAAATTCTCTTGATCCAGGGAAAATTGATACTAACTTTTTATTTTTATCAAATCCATGTTTCTCAAAAAATTCATCTCTATCAACCTTAGTCTGCAATTGAGAAACTAACGGATGCCCACAATAATGAGTTTTTATACCATAACTTTCATACAAATCTTTTTCAAAAGGGAAAATACATAAAACTTCATCAATATTTTTCTTTATTGTATTTATACGCCATTTTCTACTTGCCCAAACTTGAGGAGGAATATAATAAAAAACCTTAATCCCTGCTCGCTTTAAAAATTTTGAAACACTCAAATTAAAAGCACCATAATCAATCAACAAAACCAAATCAGGCTTGTAATCATTAATTAAATAATCAACAACTCGTTTACCTAAAGTTATATGATCGATTATAATTTTAGGGCTTAATCCTACAGCCCCCATTTTTTTTTGATCAGAAAATAATTTTACGCCGGCTTTTCGTAAATTTTCACCGCCAACTCCTTCAATTTCAACATCTTTATTTATTGCCTTAAGAGCCTGGACGACATGAGATGCATGAATATCTCCGGAATATTCTCCTGTTATTATAAAAAGTCTTTTCATTCTACACAGCCATAATTACAATATCATTTTCATCTGCAAATTTAACTACTTTTTCCTGATCTACAATAATTGTCTCATTAGCCTCAACTGCAATTAAATTAGCTTTATATCTTTTCATTGTTTTTAACGTTTTCAAACCAATTGCTGGAATATCAAATCTTTTATCCTGAGAAGGTTTTGCAACTTTTACAACAGCAGCTCCGCTTTTTGCAAGTTTTGATCCGCGTTTAATACACATATCTGTACCTTCAATTGCTTCTACTGCCATAATCATTTTATCTTTTATCACAACAGATTGACCTACGTCCACTTTTCCCATTTCTTTTGCAAGCCAAAAACCGTAATTTACATCTTCCATTTGTTCTTCTGTAGGTTTTAACTTTCCTAAAACACCTGATGGAATCATTAAATTCTTGATAAATATTGTCTGGTCTAAAACAGTTATACCTAACTTTTCAAACTCATTAACAATTAAAAGCATTACTTTATCATCATTTAATCTCTGCGCTGCTTTTAATATTTCAATCGCACGGGAGTCAAACTTATGCAATTGCAAAAGAACCCTTTTATGTACCTTACCTAAAAAAGTTGCTTGTTTAATTTCTTCATCTTTTAGAATTTTTTCAATTTTATTAACTTCTCCTGGGTGGCAAGAATATACTTTTGAACAATATTTTTTTAGTTGTTTAACATTATCATTTGCCAAAGAAATACAAATTACTTCAAAACCGTTTTCTTTTGCATGACGAGCCATTTCTACTGGTAAAATTCCATCTCCAGCTATTAATCCCTGTTTATTTTCTAACATTATTGACATTGACACTTTTTGTTTCCTCTTTTACTTAAATTTATTATATCACAACTAATTTTTTAAAGAATTAATTTCATCAACTTCTTTTTGGGTAAATAAAACAGCTCCACCCATCATCTTTGTATTAAAAACAACCTGAGCATAAGATTCTGCCAGTTCAAGCTTTAAAAATGCATCTTTAATGGTTTTATCACCTACAATAAAACCATGATTAGCCATCAATACAGCATCGTAATCTTTAAAATATTTCGCCGTTTTTTCAACCAAATCCATAGATGATGGAAGTCCATATTCTGCTAAAGGAATTTCTCCAAAATAAAATACATTCTCTGCCATTATAGGCTCATCTAAAGGAATATGACAGCAGGCAAACGAACTCAAATAAGGCGAATGCACATGGATTATATAATTTACATCAGGTCTTTTTTTATAAAATTCAACATGTAACATCTTTTCAGATGAAGGCTTTTTATTTCCTTCTATTAAATTTCCACTGAAATCAATCAAAACTAATTCATCTTCTGATAAATAACCATTTGAAGAACCTGAAGATGTAATTAAAATTTTGTCATCATATCTTGCGGAAAAATTTCCTGAATACCCGGGAGTATAATTTTTAATTCCTGCTAATTTTCCATACTCAATTATTTCTGATTTTAATTCTTTTAATCTATCCATCTATATCTGTTCCTTATTAGGATCTTCGATGTCAATAACTTCTGCATAAATCATTTTCTTTTCAACTTTTTTATCAGCAGAGTTATTTTCAACATCATACACTTTCAATTCAACATCTTCTTGATTACTTTTTGCAATTCTATCCGGATTTTTGATTTCCATTCTATCAAACTCTAAAGAAGAACCCTTAGTATCCATAGCTAAAACAAAAGCAAAATATGTCTGTCTTCTTACCCAGTCGTAACCTATATTAACCTTAAAATCATCAGGACCCAAAGCTAAAATAAAAGAATTTTCCTGAAACATTTCACCATTTGGAGAATCACCGGTTAAAGTTAACGTTCCTGACCAAGCAACCGTCACATATTTGTTTAGCCTTAATGCTTCTCTTAAATATACATTGGCATGACCATATCTATACATATCATACATCTGCATAGGGGTACCATCTTGGTAAGCCGTTGCAAAAAAGCCAATATCCTGCATCCAATATTTATATTGAGTATGAACTCTTGGACCAATTCTACCAACAAATTGAGTATCACCTGTTCCGTATAAAGCGGCACTACCTTGCATTACAAGGGCTAAATTTAATGATCGTAAATTTTCCTTGTCTTCATATTTAAATAATGTTTGTGCAGCCTCTGCCATATATCGAGTTCTAATTGTTCCCACATCTGCAGATTGAATATTTTCACCGTGGCGGTTAATATCGTTGTTCTGCATATAACCAATACCAAAACGTTGTCTAAAATCTAAATTCAACCCTTTTCCAATTGTGGAAGGTATCATTCCTCGATCATGATAAATTAATTCAGCAGTATATTTAGGCATTCTAGGTCCAAACCACCATTCATCCATATATGAATTTGCACCATATTGCATATACAATCTATCATCAAAAATTTGTTTACCTTTTAATATAAAAACATCAGCAGATGAGCCATACGCAAGGTCAGTATAGTTAGTAGCACTCCGATACTTCAACATACCACCAAATCCTATACCGCTTTTATTATTTAATATTGGCATTACTTTTAATGTAGAACCGCTCTGTAAAGGAGTATCAAACACAAAGCCAGGTCCTAAAAACATTCCTAATTTACCACGAGAACCAAATTCAGGATAATTTGCATCGAAAAATTCTCGTTTTTTATTTGTATGGGCAGTAATAGAAGGAATAGTAAATAACTTTGTATCACCGTAATTAATTTGAGCCTTCTTCAAGGTAACAACATCATGATCTCTTTTAGCATTAAAAATAACTTCTTTTGCTTTTATATTAATAGCGGTATCTCCAACTTGGTCAGTTATTGAAGATTTTTCCTCATCATCAATAATCATTCTATTGAAATTATTACCACCAATCATTTTAGTGTGAAAATCAAGGATATATGACTCCTCTGAAGACATTTTACCATTATGTAAAATAATCTTATCATCTTCCATTTCGGATTTTCTTGCTCTTACTGTCAACATCGAAGCTTTTGTTTCAATATTATCCATAAAAGCATTTTCTTCATTCAAGTTTATCTGTAAATAATCTCCAAATACGCTATGTCCATCTCTTATAACTTCAACTTTTCCATATGCTTTTAAAATATTTGAAACATTATTATATACTAATTTTTCTGCTTTAATAGTTACATTTTGAGGCGGAAAATATAATACCGGAGATCCCGTTGCTATAATATCAAGAGTTTTATCATCATAATCGATATTATCCGCATCTAACATAACATCATTGGATGTTACATGCTCTTTTACTCCGCCTTCCAACTCTAAAGTTTTTTCGGCATCCACATCTGTTTCATCTGCTTTTTTATTTTTTGAATCTACTTTTTTAGGAGCTTCAGATGTTTCATCCTTTTTATAATTTATATTTAACTCTTTATTTAATTCTTCAAGCTCTTTTTCTTCCATTTCAGCTTGCTTTTGTTTTTCTTGCTCAATTAATTCAAGAGTTTTTTTATAATCTTTTTCTCTTATCTTATTTGTTACTTTAATTCTAACTTTTTTAAAAAGAGGCATTCCTTTACAAGGAGGCATAGTGCTTCCTTCTTTCAATTCAACTTCAGGCATAGGTGCAGAAAGAGGAGATTCATAAAAGCTGTTACTAAATACATCCTCTAAATCCTCAGGGCCTTTTATCATCTCTGCAGATAATACCGCTTGAGAAGTCAATGATAAAATTAATGCTGTAATTAAAAAACTCTTTTTCAACTTATTACCTTTTTACTTAAATATAATTCAACGGATTATTAGGTTTTCCATTAATTCGAACTTCAAAGTGAACATGAGGTCCTGTACTATAACCAGTAGTACCTTCATATCCTACCACTTCACCTTTATGAACAAACTGTCCTTGTCCAACTCTTATAGAAGACATATGTGCATACAATGTAGTAGTAGGTTTCCCATTCACCACTCCATGGTCTAATATGACAACTTTTCCATATCCGCCATACCAACCAGAATATATTACCTTTCCGGAATTAGATGCTCTAATACTACCTCTGTTTGGACCTGCAATATCTACACCTGAATGAAAAGTTCTACTATTAAATATAGGGTGAGTTCTCCAGCCAAAAGGCGAAGTTATTCTTCCGCTTATTGGTCTCATAAAACCAGCAGAAGTTATCCTTACAGTAGAACCGCCGCGATTTCTTGCAATCATACTTTGAATGCTTGCAGACTGTCTGGCTAATTCTCTTTCAGCTCTTTCATATGTTTTTCTATCTGTTTTGTATTTATTAATCATACTCTGATTTTGAGCGATTGCATATTTTATATTTTGTTGTTGAGAATTAATTTCTTGAATAGACTGAGCTAATGCTATTTTTTTAGCTTCTATATCTTTTTTCATCATAGCAATTCTTTGAGATTTGGCCTTGACTGCTAATATTCTTGCATAATCCTTTTTCAAAACAATTTTTTCAAAATAAACAACATCTAATAATGAATTCAAGTCTTTTGCTGAAAAAATCAATTGAAACATACCGGTTCTTTGATTTTTATACACTTGACGAATTCTTTTCCTCATATCCACATTTGCCTTATTAAATTCAGCAACAGACGCAGCTAGATCTTTTTGCATTTGTGCTAATTGAGTTTCCAAACTGGAATATTGATTTTTTGAATACTGCAAAGAATTTGAAGCCTGTTCCAACTTTTGTTGGTTTTTATAAAGCTTATTTTTTTCCAGATGTTCTAAAACTTTTAATCTTCTTATTTTTTCATGAGTAACTCTTTGTTTATGCTGAATAGTCTTAAGCTGGTTTGCATCAGCAATCAAGCCTATATTACCTATAAGCATTACCAAAAATATTATAAATCCTTTTTTTAAATTCTTTATTATTCTCATATCTATTATTTAACCATAAGAGGCAACATCATTAATCCAACGGTCCATGCAATAAAAGTAATACCAATTATTGCAACAATTACTCTCTGGTGTTTTCTGAAAAATTCCATCCGATTCCCCTTATCTTAATATTATAATTATAGTGTACTATAAAAATATTTGATTTGCAAAATTTTAAGAAATCTATTAATATAGCTTTATGGAATTTATAACTGACATTGAAGATAAAAAAGCTATTCAAAAACAAGATATTGGAATTAATCAATTTCTTATTGAAAATAACATTAGTCAAATAGAAAAAATTATTAATTTTTTCAAATCCGATAAACATATGCTATTAGTAAACGGATTTATGGGCACTGGAAAAATATATGTTATTAATCAAGCATTATCTTTTTTAAATGAAGATGTTATAAAACTAAAATATAACTGCTTTGAAACAACAATTCTTGATGATATCTTGTTGGAATTTTTTGACAGTTTCAAAAAATTAACAGCTCAAAATATAATTCAAGTCCCAAAAGCTAGAACTGAAAATTTTACTCAAAAAATTAATGCATATTTTGAATCTATTGAAAAACCTATTGTTATAGTTATAAATTCTTTTGAACAAGTCTTAAGAGATAACAAACCAGAGATTTTAAATTTTCTTTCTCATATATCTAAAAATAATAAAATTAAAATAATACTAATATCACGGAAATTCGATTACTCGGATTTTAATACGGATTATGACAGAGTAGCAATAAATGCTCTGGATAAAGGGATATTTGAAAAATACTTAAGATCTGAAGATATAAAACAAATCGGACCGCTTTCGGATGAATTATATAAATACTCAAGAGGCTATTATTTTTATACAACATTATCTATAAAAATTATGCAGATTAGAAAACTCAGCCTAACAGATTTCTTATCTGGATACACAAAAAGTTTTTTATCATTCAATGATTTTATACTTAGAGAAGCATTATCATTAGTTGATCCAATAAGCGGTCATTTGATAAGATTTTTAACAATAATACGCCACCCTGTAAATATCAATTTACTAAAAAATTTAAATTTATATAACTCTGAAAAAATATCATTTCTTGTCGATAATCTTGTCCTCACAAGAGAAGGTGCAATGATTTACCTACAAGATTATTATAAAATAATCTCTGAAAATTCTATTGCAGAAAATATTTTAGTCAAAATTCATAAAAGTTGTGTTGAACTATACAATACACAACTGCCGCTAAAACCTCTAGAAAGAGATTTACTAATCTCCAGACAGACTATGCGAAAAGAAATCGAATATCATGAATTGTTTATCCCCAAAAAACCTGTTTTACCTCAAAAAACAATACAAAAAATTCAAACTAATCAAATTATCAAACCTCAAATAGTTAAACCTATTGCACAAACAAAACAAGAAAAAGATGAACAAATCAAACATATTTCTTTTGTCTTTGACTCAGAAGAAGATGAAATTAATATTATGAATAAAATTGCAAATTCTATAAATAAATTTGTTGATATCTCAGATGAAAACAACAAAACTCTCGATGAAATAAAAAATCTTTCATTAATAAATTTAATTAATCTTGCAAGACAAGAAGAACAAAATTTTAACTACAAAAAAGTTATTATGATTTATCAAAAAGCTCTTACAATGAACAGTGATGATGATTATTATACTTTTTTACCCAAAATATATACAAAACTGGCTCAAAACTTTAATAAGCTCTCTGACTGGTTCAATGCTCTTAAATATTACGAGTTAGCTGAAGAATTTTACTTTTCAACAGGAGATACAGAAAAAATAAATGAATGTAAATATGAAATAGCAAACATATACTATATTACATTTAAACGCGATAGAGCAGAAAAAATATTGAACGAAATTATTACAGAAGATATCTCTTTAAATCTCAAAACAAAATCAAAACTTCTTCTTGCAAGTATAACCGGCAAAGACTTTAAAAACATACTACCTCAATCAACAGTAGGGATTGAAAAAAATGTATTAGCTGAACTTTATTTTAAATATGCTCTTAACTGCGATGAAGAAGGGGAAATTCAAAATGCCGTAAAATACTATAAAAAATGCGTAGAAACATCTCAAGATCCAACAATTAACGCATATTTATCTTCTTCTTTAACAAATCTCGCAACAATATTCGATGAAAACGGGAAAACAGAATTATCGGTAAAATATTTGCAAGAAAGCTTAAGACTTGATGAAATAACAAAAAATTATAATGGTATATATATTTCATCAATGAAACTTGCAGAAATCTATTCTTTAAAAAATCCTGAAAAATGTTTTGAATACCTCAAAAAGGCAAAAGCTTGCGCAGTTGAACTAAATGAACCTTTTTATATAACATCATCAGATCTTGCCCTAGGAGATTACTATTACAACAAAAAAGATTATAAAAATGCTCTACAATACTATAAAAATGCACATTCTCTTGCATTAAATAATTTTACAAAAGATAATATAACTAAAATTGAAATACGTATAAATGATATAAAGAAATTAGGAATACAATGAAAAACAAAGAATTTTTTAACGATTATATAAAAATATTTTTAAATCAAAACTCAAAATTAAATTTAATATCAAAAAATGATGAAAAATTACTATGGGAAAAACATATATTTGACAGCCTCTCCATTGAAAAATTCTTTGAAAAATATCCAATAAAAGCAAAAAAACTTTTAGATATCGGAACAGGAGGAGGGTTTCCATCTGTTCCAATAGCTTTAGAATACCCAAACATTCAAGTATACGGCTTAGATAGTATTAGAAAAAAAATTAACGCAATTGAAAATATGAAATCTGAACTTAATATCAAAAACCTTCATACTATCTGTGATAGAGCAGAAAATATTAAAGATAAATTTGATATCATTACATCAAGAGCTGTTGCACCACTTAAAGTAATTACAAATTATGCAATGCCACTTTTAAATAAAAACGGGTATTTTATTGCATACAAATCAATACGTACAGAAGAAGAAATAAAAGAAGCTCAAAATATTTTAAAAAAATTCAATTCAAAAGTAATTGATATAATAAAATATAATTTACCTCTGGAAGAAAACCATACGAGAAATCTTATAATAATAAGAAGAATTGATTAGCAATATAATAAAATGATAACTAAAAATAGCAATATAGAATTAAAAAATTTTGGGAAGTATAAACTTGTAACTTCCCTTAATGCTTTTAATAATTTAGGACAAGCTGTCTTTGTTTCTACAATTAAAGAAAAAAATAAATTTAAAACAATTTTAATCGACAACAAAAAAAATATTGTAGGAATAAACAGCTTTAAAATTTATGAAAATACTTTTAAAGGCTGCAATATGAATACTCTTTTAAATAAAAATATACATATAGGCTTAGGCGAAATAATGCGCCTCACAAGTATTATTGAATTGATAGAAAATAATCTTAAAAAAATTCAAATCCTTTCACTTTCAGAAGCAATTCCTTTCCATTTAAAATATAAATTTAAACCAATAAATTTTGGCTCGGAATCAACTAATCAAATATTCTTTCCAAAAGATAAATTAACATTAACATTTGATAAAGATTTACTAATGGAATTAAGTGTTAAAGACATTAAAAATAATAAATCTTTCTTTAATAACTTATTTGTAAAACATAAAATAAATTACAGAATATAAATAAAAAAAACCACTCATCGCTGAGTGGGTCGTTTTCTGCATCCTAATGGTCTCTTTTAGTGTTTATTATTTAGGAGTTTATATGTTTTTGGGGTTAATGAATCTATTTATATTTAGTGTTTCGACTACACTTAAATCTTATGTAATTATTATTACATATAAGATTTTAAATGTCAATAGAATGGATTAATAATTTTTTTTGAAATCTGAAAATACCCATATAGTGTAGAATTTACACTTTACAAAACTTAACATTATGTTATTTTTTTGTTTTTATTGGGTATAAATAATGCGCTAAGATATGTTAATTAATATTAAGGGATATTTTAAACAAAAGGCAATTTTTTCAATATTATATACTTTATATATATAACATATCTAATAGGAACTACATCATGACAGCAATAAGCAGAATTGATGCTGTCTACCGTGAAAAAACATCTCCGGTAGAAGCAGTAAAGTTATACACAGATATAAGCAGGCACTCCATAAATTCAGTCGGAGGAGAAAATCCATTTGCCAATACAAGAAGTATGGGACTATGGCAACAACCGACAGCAGGTTACGTTGGTCAGGTAAATGGAGAGCCTCCAACAGAATATACTTATAAAAACGGTTACTGCGAAGAAGTAACAAGAACGTTAAATCTATTTGCTTAAAAAAAAACGAGGTAAAATATGGCTGCAGGTGACGAATTAAAAATAGGAAAAATAGCAGCAAATACTGACATATATGGAATGGGTATGGACGGCTCCGGAATAAGCAGCAGTCCGATTACAATGCCAAACACTGATTATAATAGCTTTAGGACAAATCGGACGAACAATAACATTGGATTTCTAGGGCTTACAGCACAAAGGACAACCGTTCCAATAAGCAGTCAATTAGATGCTCAATTTGGGAATATGGTCGGATTAGGACAAAATATATTTAGTCCCGAAGTTGGAAACAAATTACATCTTATTTCATAAAAAAAGACGACACTTAAAATTAAGCATCGTCTTTTTTAGTTTATTAATTAAATTATACAGCAGCTTTAGATTTTGATTTTTCAATACAATCAATCAATGTAGAAGCTACTGTTCTTTGTTCTTCTTCAGTAATTTCAGGGAACATAGGTAAAGAAATTACCATTTCAGTATTCTTTTCAGATACAGGTAATGAACCTTTGCCTACTCCTAAGTATTCATGAACTTTTTGTAAATGTAACGGAATAGGATAATAAAGCATTGCACCAATTCCTCTTTCTTGAAGCATTTTATGAACTTCATCACGATTAGGAATTTTTACTGTGTATTGGTGATAAACACAATATGTATTATCTAATTCTTTAGGAGTTTGAACATCTTCGCAATCTTTAAATAATTCATTATAGAAATAAGCATGTTTACGTCTTGCTTCATTCCAATCTTTAACATGAGGCAATTTAACACGTAAAATAGCAGCTTGAATTTCATCAAGACGGCTGTTTACACCAATTTCGTCGTGATGATAACGTATTGCACCACCGTGGTTTCTTAAAGCAACAGCTCTATCTCTTAATTTTTCATCACTAGTCATTAATAGACCACCGTCACCCATTCCTCCTAAATTCTTAGTAGGATAGAAGCTTAAGCAGCCAAAATCACCGAATGTACCAACCATTTTACCTTTATATAATGCTCCGATAGCCTGACAGCAATCTTCTACAACATGCAAATTATGCTTTTTAGCAACAGCCATAATTGTATCCATATCACAAGGTTGACCATATAAGTGAACAGGAATAATTGCTTTTGTTCTTGGAGTAATAGCAGCTTCTAATTTTGAAGCATCCAAGTTAAAAGTATCTTTATCAATATCAACGAAAACAGGTTTTGCACCAACAATACCGATAGCTTCTGTTGTAGCTACGAATGTAAATGCAACAGTAATTACTTCATCACCTTTGCCTATATCCAAAGCTCTTAATGCAATATGCAAAGCATCTGTACCTGAATTTAAGCCTACAGTATATTTACAACCGATAAAATCAGCCATTTCCTGTTCAAAAGCTTTACAATTTTGTCCCAAAATATAAGATCCTGAACGTAAAACTTCACAAACTGCTTTTTCAACTTCTGAACCAATAGTAGCATATTGGCGTTTTGAATCTAAAATAGGTATCATATTTCTCTCCTTTTTTTGCCATAGTTTATAGCCTATAGTATTAGTTTACCACAGTATTTCCATGCCTTTATATAAGCTTAATAATATGTAAAAACTTAACACTAAACTAACTCATTATCAAAAATCAAAGCTCTAGCAACTGCTACCATTGTCCAAAAAATAAACTGAATTTGCGGTCTGAAAAATACAGTATCTACCATACCATGAATACATACAGCTACAATTGAGATAATTGCAGAAGATACAATTATCACAGCTTTTGTATCATTTGATTTTAATATAAAATTAATTGCATCTTTTACTAAAGTTATTAAAAATCCAACAAAAGCAATTAATGCAAAAATTCCGCTTTCAACTGCAATTTCCAAAAAGATATTGTAAGCACTTAATGCATCAAAACCTGTTTTCATATACAAACCATATATTTCTCTAAAGTTTTGATTACCGACACCAATACCCAATAACCAGTTATCTTTAAACATTTCAACAGAAGAATGGTAAACATTAAACCTGAATGAATTTGAAGAATCCTGACGCATTGCAAAAATTGAAAGGACTCTTGCTCTCAAAGATGTAACTAATAGTATTGCAGATGTTGCAATAGCAACAACAACACCGACAATAGATAAATATATTTGCTTATAATTATTCCATAAATATTTAGCAGATACTGCAAACATACCGGCAAAAATTACCATCATACCGATATATGATCCGCGACAACCTGTTAAAAACAATGTCATAGTTGAAAATAATGCTAAAATTAATCCAACTATTGAATATTTATATTTTTTATCAGTAAACAAATATCCTGCTAATCCATATAACGCAGGAATACCTGCTACAAAATATCCACCTAACAAATTCGGATTATAAGGCTTTAAAGTCCCGTACACACGAGTCATAACCTCTTCTGGATTTAACCCTGAAACATCTTGCCAACCTGATATTTCTTCAACATGAGAAAAGTTTTGCAAAAATCCGACTATAGACTCAAAACTTACACAAATACCAATTGTTGCAAGAATATATGGAATTTTATTTTTATTATTTTTAAGATATTGAACCAATGAAAAATAAAAAGCTAAATATGTAAATGTTTTGAAAAAACCTTTTAAACTTAAATGAAATAAAGTAGAGCCTGCCAAACTTATTATCACAATCATAAAATAAGCTAAAAGCCATAATTCAAAGTTTTTGCAATCCAATTTTTCATTAGGTTTAGTTAATATTTTTACAAAAGTAAGAAATACAGTAATTAATGCTATAAAACCAATAACATCAGATGACATTACAGTAGATGATAAAAATACTGCTAGTATAGATAAAAATATAATATTATCTATCTCTTGTAAAAATAAACTATTTTCATACAAATATTTAAATTTTGATTGAGTAAATTTTAATATATTATTAAACATTGTCATTCGCATCTATAGAATTATGATATTCGTCATCATCAGAAACAGGCATAATTTTCAAATCAGAAACTGTCCCGTTAAATTTGTAATCTTTCCCTTCCAATGTAATAGGCAGTCCCATTTTAATTTTATTTCCGCCAACAACTGCACCATCTTTAGTAATTTTTGCAACATCTGTTAATGTAACAACAAGATCATATACATTTGCTTGAGAAGGATCTTCAACTACCATAACTTTTTTACTATTCAAAATTGGTAAAACTATTTTCTTTCTATCAGCTTTTACATCTACGATATCCAAATCTGAATATGGAACATTTCTAATACTAATAAAAGTTTTTTCATGTGAACGAAGCGGTACATTATCTCCAGTTAAAGTAACACCTCTTATATATACCTGAAAAGATATTTTTGAAGTTGCTTCAATTTGTTTTGCAGCAGTTTGTCTATAATTTTTATATGTAAAAAATCCGACAAGCAATGCAATAATTACACCGGCTACAATTATAATATCTACCGGTCTAAATTTTTTTAAACTATCTGTTAATTTTTCCATAAAAATTCTCTCCATAATATTTAAATTTTCAAATACTATTATTATAATTTGTCAACAGCATTTAAAATTTCATCAATAGTTGTAGTTGCACAACCAAATTGTTTTACAACAATACTTGCGGCAATATTACCAATAATAGCAGCATAACAAGGATTTGCACCAGCAGCTAAAGCTAATGTATAAACAGCTGTAACAGTATCCCCAGCTCCTGTAACATCAAATACTTCAGATTTATTAAACACAGGAATCTTAGTATAATTACCATGTCCACTTACAACAAACATTCCGTCAGCACCACAAGTAATAAGAACAGAATCTGCATTTGTTTCATTTAATAATTTATCACCTGCTTTTTTCAAATCTTCTTCTGACTCAATGACAAAACCGACAGATTTTTGAGTATCCGGAAGATTAGGTGTCATAGAAGTAACGTTTTTATATACACCTAAATCTTTTTGAGCATCTACAACAACAATTTTATTATAATGATTAGCTAATCTTATAGTTTCCTGAATAATCTTAGGAGTCAAAGTTCCTATATGATAATTAGATAAAATTATTGCATCATGTTCAGGAACTGCTCTTTCTATCTGTTTCAAAACTTCTTCTTCTATTTCCGGACTTAAGAAAGAATTCGTTTGTCTATCAATTCTTACAATCTGCTGAGTAATAGATGTGGTAATTGATCCTGAAATTCTGGTTTTTGTCGTTGTTTTACGACTTGGATCAACCACAAGCAAGCCACAATTAACATTTGCTTTTTCAAAAGTTTCTCTTAATTGACCGGCTTGAAAATCATCGCCGCAAACGCCAATTACACTAACTTTACCGTTATTTAAAGTGGATACATTATGAGCTGCATTTGATGCTGCACCTAAAATTAACTTTGTCTCAGAATGTAATAAAATCAGTACCGGAGCTTCTCTTGAAATTCTTTCAGCATCTCCATATACCATTTCATCTATTGCTAAATCACCTATAACTAAAACCTTTGGCTCACTTAATTTTTTGATATATGAGATAAGTTCATCTTTATTAATATTCATAAAATATCCTCTGTAAAAAAATAGTAGCATAAAAAAATTTTTTAGCAAAACTCTTGTTATGTAAAAAAGTTTTACATATAATAGCAAAAAAAATTTTTCTCATGATTTATATTTCATACAAAAGAAAGGTAAAAAATACATGATTACACCCATAAGAAGCATTAATTTTTTTTCTATACCAAATAGTATTAATACTCAAAAACAAAATCGATATTACACAAACACAAATAACACATCTTGCGACAGTGTTTCTTTTTCCGGAAAAACTGCAATATCAAAACTCTCACAAACAAGTATTGATTTAGTTCAAAATTTTGCTCAAAAATTACAATTAAATAAGATTTACAAATTCGATAATCCAAATGTTGAAAAATTTCAAATGACCTCTATTGCAACTCCAAATAATCCGTCATCAAGAACACTTTTATTACAGTATTCAGGTTACTCTAAAGATAATATGACTAAACATATTATGTGTACCATCAAAGATAATGGAGAAATATATGAAAGAGGCAATTTGGTAAAAAATCCTCAAGAAATAAAAATTTATGAAAGAATTATACCTGAACTTATAAATCACGCATCAAAAGAATTGAAAGTAAAAAATTAAATATGTCTTGATGTCGGATTTAAAATCATTCCTGCAAGTTTATCCGCTCCTTCAAAGCCCCTTGCACGAATAATTTCTGCCGCGGTTTCTCTATCATAATCTACAAATCTGTGTTCAATTGAAAAACCTCCATCCTGAAAATCAGCAATTACATAACAAGATTTTGGTTCACTTGTCATAGGACGACCGACACTACCGACATTTACAACTGTTTGCTTGCTATTTGTCTGATAACCAGCAGGAACATGAGTATGTCCGCAAAAAATCAAATCCGCATCAGTCCCTGCAAGCATATTCTCAATTTCTTTTAATGGCATGTTTGGTAAAATATCTTCATTGTTACGTCTTGGAGAGCCATGGACAAGAAGAACTTTTACTCCGTCAAGAACTAATTCTTTTTGCGGAGGTAAGTTTTTTAAATAATCCTTTTTATCCTCCTCTATCACTAAAATATCATCAGCTAAAGCATTAGCCATTACAGGAAATCCTTTTTTTACATCTTCAAAAACTTCAGGAGAAAAATCCGCAATTAATTTATCTGTATTTCCCTGAATAACTACCCAATTATTCTGCTGTCTTATATAATCAATTACCATACGAGGCTGCGGACCTGCCATAGCAAGGTCTCCTAAACATAATACCTTATCACAATGATTTTCTTGTAAATCCTTTATTACACTTTCAAGTGCCTGAAAATTTCCATGAATATCTGACAAAACAGCAACTCTCATTTTTCTCTCCTTTTTATTTGTGCTATTATAATAATATGATAAAAAGAAGAAAATCAAAACAATTAAATATCGGAAATGTAAAAATTGGCGGAGATGCTCCGATTAGTGTTCAATCAATGTGCAACACTGATACAAGGGATGTCATATCTACGCTTAACCAAATCAATGAAATGACTGATAAAGGTTGCGAACTTGTAAGACTTGCAGTACTTAACCAAGATGCTGCAGATGCAATTAAAGAAATCGCCAAAAAATCACCAATTCCAATAATTGCAGATATCCATTTTGATTATAAATTAGCAATAAAATGTATAAATAACGGAGTTCATGCTCTAAGATTAAATCCTGGAAATATTGGAAAAAGAGAAAATGTAGAAAAAGTTGTAAAACTTGCAAAGCAACAACAAATTCCAATAAGAATAGGTGTTAATGCCGGCTCATTAGAAAAAGAGCTTGTGAACATGGACATTCCGCTATCAGAGAAAATGGTCATCAGCGCATTAGGACATATAAAAATACTTGAAGATTTAAATTTTGACTTAATTAAAGTTTCATTAAAATCCTCAGATGTTCTTACGACAATTGAGGCTTATAGAATGATAGCTGAAAAAATCCCATATCCATTGCATCTAGGTGTAACAGAAGCAGGTACTATGAGAGGCGGGCTTATTAAATCGTCAGTAGGTCTTGGAACTTTACTAGCTGAAGGGATTGGAGATACTATTAGAGTATCTCTTACTGAAAACCCTGTAGAAGAAGTAAGTGCTGGTTTTGATATTTTAAAAAGTTTAGGATTAAGAGAAAAAGGGGTCAACTTTATATCTTGTCCAACTTGCGGAAGAACTCAAATTGATTTAATCGGACTTGCTAAAAAAGTTGAAGAAAAATTTAAAAATCTGGATAAACCCATTACAATCGCGACAATGGGGTGTGCAGTCAATGGCCCCGGAGAAGCAAGGCACGCTGATTTTGGGATTGCAGGCGGCGTAAAAGAAGGAATTATATTCAGAAAAGGTGAAATAATCGCGAAAGTTCCGGAAAAAGAATTACTTAATAAATTAGAAGAGATTATAACAAAATCATACAAATAATATATGGAAAATTTTATGTAAAGAAATTATAATATTTTTGAAACAATTAATAAAAAAATAT
>ULVF01092342.1_pt1 | contig 26022 bp, 24 predicted proteins | sample 1959201 | NCBI WGS metagenome assembly ULVF01 (sample SAMEA4835779, study PRJEB28245) | human gut metagenome | biome: gut microbiome; material: fecal sample | place: Denmark | collected 2008 | reverse complement strand
TAATATATAATTTTGGAGAGTATAATGAATAAAGTAAATTTCATGCAAAGATTAAGCCAAACATTTACCCAAATGGGGGCAGGTCTGACCCAAACTGCAATGACTGGACTTGCTCTACACAGTATGAATCATTGTTGTTCAGGACCAAGTATATTTGGTTTTGGATGTTTTAATGGAGTTGGCTATGGTATGGGCATGAATTACGGTTTTGGAATTACACCACAAATGATGGCAGATCCTATGGGATTTACTTGGCTGCCAAACCCTATGAATATGTACGCTCAAAATAATAATTATGGTAATATGATTGCTTCTCAATACGGTTATGCGTTAGGTCTTCAAGCAAGAGCAGCTGCAGAGGCTAAAACTGCAGCAATGCCACAAAACCAGCAATTGCCTAAAACAAATGCTGAATACGCAGGAGACATAGATGAAAATCAAGAAACTGAGAGTGGAAGAGCATTTAATAATGCAACAAACGATATGAGCACTAATAAAAAGGCAAAAGATTTCAATATAATTAATAGCTATACAGATCCTAACAATAATGCACAGTGTGTACAAGAATATAAAGCTGCAGTAACTAATCTTGCTAAATCATATGCAGCAGATATTGACTCAACTGGTAACAAAGACAGAAAAGTAACTGCAGAAGAATTTGTTAATTATGAGCTATCAAAACTAGATTCTAATGCAACAAATGAAGATAAGAAACGAGATAAGCAAATGGCATTGAATGCTTTTAATAAAATTGACCAAAATGGTGACGGATTAGCAGACTGGAAAGAATTAGCTGCTACAATTGCAACTTTGGATACAACTACAGATAGTACAAATGAAAAAGCCACACAAGATGGAACAATCTCTGTCAAAGATTTTTCAAAATGGTCAACATTACTTGGGCAACAAGGAACAAATGCTTTTGACACGACTGTAAGAAATAGCTATAAACAATTATTTGATGAATAATTTATCAAATTCTTCCCAGTTAAATTTTTTAGAACTGGAAAATTTCAATAAGTCATCAGACTTAAGATTTTCTAATTTATGATAAATTTCTTCGAAATTTTCATGAGCATCCATTGAAATAAGAGGAATAGCAGCCTCATTAGCAAGCTTTTCAACTTTTACATCATAATTTATTGCACAAGTCTTAATTCCACACTTTAAAGCTACTAGAATAGCATGAAATCGCATTGCAATAAGATAACTTAATTTTGAAATTCTATTTATAATATCATCTGTAATAATTTCAGTTTTTAATTCCGGATTCAATGTTTTAAGAATATGTTCAAATCTTTTACTTAATTCTAAATCCTGAGACTCCTGTAATGAAAATATTTCAACTTTTTTATCACGAAATTTTCTTGCAATAAACAATGCAAGTTTGTGTAATAAATTATAATTCATAGTTTTAAATTCTCTTAATTGAACTCCAATGGCACCATTATCAGGCTCAGGTGTAACATTTAAAGAATAAATCGGATCACAGACAAGATTCGCGTGAATATTCCAATTGTTTAATAAAGCTAAACTCTTTTCATCTCTTACTGTCACAAGAGTACAATTTTTTAATAAATTTCTAACAATTAGCTGTGATAATTTTTTGTTAAGAGGACCAATTCCTTGAGCAAATATAATAACCTTTTTGTTAAATAAAAGTCCTAAAGCAATTATTAAGGAATAATAAACTACACTTTTTAAACTTGTCACATCTTGTAATAAACTTCCACCACCGGAAATCAATACATCAGAATTTTGAATTGTTTTTATTACGTTTTTTATATCAAATCTTTTAACAGAATTTACAGAATAAGTACTTGATGTATAATCAATATCACTTGAAAAAACTGTTATATCAATATCCTTAAGCTGTTTTAAATGATTAATTAAAACAGTTAATATTGCTTCATCTCCAAAATTTTTAAATCCATAATACCCAGAAATTGCAACCTTAACCATTATTACCTCTATAAATTGAATACACTTCATCTTTATAAGGAATTGATTTTATAGCTCCAATTCCTTGAGCTTGAAGGCCTGCTGTAATAGATGCAAATTTAGTAGCCTCAAAAGGAGTAAATCCATGATTTAAAGCATGCAAGAAACCTCCATTAAATGTATCTCCTGAGCATGTTGTGTCTAAATAGTCAGTAGTGTAAAAGTCAGTAAAATTAATATTACCGTTATATCCTGTAAAGTAACCTTTTTTATCAATACTTTTCAGTACAACTATTTGCACACCTACATCCCATAATTTTTTTATTATATTTTCCGGAGATTCTATTTCTAAAATATTTATAGAATCATGCTTAGTATTCAAAAATACAATGTCCAAGTTATCAACAACTCTTGCAAAAGCTTCTCTAGCCTCTTCTGCAGTTGTTAGGACACTGTGGTAATTAGGATCATAGGCTGTTAAAATTCCGCTTTGCTTAGCTAATTTAAAAGCATACTCTACTGCTTCATTAGCAGATGGAGATAATGATTGAGTAACACCTGATGCATAGACAATATCTGCAGATTTAATGTAATCTTCACTTATATCATCTATAGATAATTTTGAAGGTGCAATTTTTTTTCTATAATAAATAACTTCTTTTTCACTAACAGAAGGTCTTGCAATAATATACAAACCATTCGACTCATTTGACAATTTTACCTGGGAAATATCTAAACCTTCAGCATGCCAACTATCAATGAGATAATTTTTAAAAGGGTCGTCACCAACTCTTGTTATAAAACCAACTTTTGAGCCCATTCTTAAAGCAGATATAGCTGTAGCTAGAGCATCTCCCCCATAATATTTGTACAGGCAAGCTGAAGATGCTAAATTTGCGTTTGTAGATAATTCTATTAAACTTTCACCAATCGCAATTATATCTAATTTAGTTTCCATATTAACCCTTTAATTCTCCAATTACTCTTTTAGCTCTGCTAGTAATTTCTGAAAGGGTTAATCCATCATATAAATCTCTGCCAATTCCAACTACAGAAGCTCCTGCATTAATGTATGAGTGAATTTCATCAATCTTAACATTTCCTAGCGGCATTACATTTAAAAAAGGCATTGGTCTTAATAAATCTTCAATATACATAGCTCCCCCCATTGCCGTTATCGGATATATTTTTATTAGAGGGATACGTGCCTTCCAGGCGTTGTAAGCTTCATTTGCTGTTGATGTCCCTGCAATATAAGGAATTTGCTTATCTTTAGAAATTTTAACTAAATTCATTGAAAAAATTGGAGAAGATAAAATTTTTGCACCTGATAACAAAGCCGCTTCAGCCTGTAATGAAGTAATAATTCCGCCTGCGCAGACATTTGCATATTTAGAAATTTCCTCTATTGCTTTATAAATAGAAGGATTTTCAACATTCATTTCAATAACTTTTATACCTGCATCAATTAATGCTTTTGCTCTATCTATCATTAATTGAGCATCATTACATCTAAGTATCGGTAAAATCTTTTCCTCAGCCAAGAGATTAATTAAATTTTCTTTCATAAACTATCCTTTTTTCTAAATTTATTATATCATAAAATAAAGGGATAAGGGATATGAAAATTTTTAAGGGAAAAACTTTCTTTATAAAATCAATATTTTTACATATATTTTTAGTTTTTGTAATAGCATTTATATCAATAAATTTTTGGGAAAATCCGATTTATGATACGATAATTAATTCAGTATCAGCAGTAAAACAAGGTTCTAATGATATTTCTCTAATTGTTATTGATAATAAATCATTAGACAGCTACAGATGGCCTTGGGCTAGATCATTATATGGAGAAATATTTGAGTACTTAAATAAATACACAAACGCAAAAGTTGTAATTTTTGATTCAGTATTAAGTAACCTTGATAAAGAAAGACCTGCAGAATCTGATAACTATTTTTTTGAAACAGTAAAAAAATCAGATAATTTTATAGGCGGTTATATGGCACAAAATTCTGAATACGAGGATAATACCATAGGAAGTCAATATAATAAAGACTTTAATCGCAAATTTTCAATCAGTATTACAGATAAAAGAACAAAAAATAATGCTAGATATAGTAATTATAACAGTTTAACAATGTTTCCAAAAGCATATTTTGATGCTCAACAATATGCAGGCTCTGTAAATTTAGGGACAAATGCAATAGATGGTGTACTTAGAGAATCTACAGACTTAATAGGATACAATGACAATTATTACCCATCTCTTGCACTAATGGCTTATTTACTTTCAAATAATACTGATAAAATTACACTTACTAATAAATATATAATTGTAGATAAAACGGGCTTAAAAATACCTGCATTCCAAAAAAGAGGAGATATAAAGCACAATATAAAATTCTATAAATTACATGAAAATTCTGACTATTCTCATAAAAATTATTCAGCTATTGACATTATTAATTCTAATAGACTTTTAAACAGCGGACAAAAACCTATTATAAATCCATCAGAATTTAACAATAAAATAGTACTAGTCGGCGCTAACGCTCTTGGAGTTGAAGATGCTCTTGAAACATCAATTTCTTTGAAACACCCCGGAGTTGATATTCAGGCTACAATTTTAAATAATTTCTTAGATAATGAATACTTAGTAAAATTTGCTAACTGGCAAAATATTTCAATAATAATTTTACTCAGCATAATTACTTTTGTAATAATCAGATTTTTAGCCTTTATCCCTTCACTAATTACTCTTATCGGAATTGCAATTTTATACTTTGGATTCTGCTTAATTTGCTTTAAAAATAACCTAATACCTTATGTTATTACTCCGCTTGCAGTTCAATTAAGCACTATGATATTCGGGTATTCATACCGATTTATACTTGAAGGACGAAATAAAGAAAAAATTAAAAATGCAATGGGTAAATATCTTTCACAAGATATTATGAAAAATGTAGTACAAAATATAGATGATATAAAGCTTGGCGGTAAAAAAGCAAATGTAACGGTTCTATTTGCTGACATTAGAGGCTTTACAAGTATGAGTGAAAAAATGTCTGCAGAAGATGTATCAGTTATATTAAATGAATATTTTTCAGAAATAGAACCAATTATTACCAAATATAACGGAGTTATTAATAAATTCATCGGAGATGCTGTAATGGCAATCTTTGGAGAACCGATTCAAGATATTAATCACCCTCAAAATGCTGTAAAATGCGCTTGTGAAATGCTTAAAAAAGTTGATCAGCTCCAAGAGAAATGGCTTTTTGAAGGCAAACCCAAAATAGAAATAGGCATAGGCATTAATACAGGAGAAGCATTTGTCGGAAATATTGGTTCAGAAAAACGTTTAGAATACACTGTTATCGGTGATATGGTGAACTTAGCAAGCCGTATTGAAAGTTATAACAAAGTATACAAAACCAACATGTTAATAAGCAGTTCAACATATTCCTATGTAAGTGAAATTGTTGATGTAATAAAAATTGCAGACGTAACAATTCGAGGCAAAGCTAAAAAAATGGATATCTATGAGGTTTTACGTTTAAGTGATTGATAATATAGAACAGCTTAAAAAAGCTATTGAAATTGAAATCCAATACAAATATATTGATGTTCATGGAAAAACTCAGACTTTTTCAAGCTTTATTAAAAACGAAGCAAAAAAATATTATAAAATTTCTAAAAAAAATCCAAAATGGGCTGTGCTTATTGAAATATTCGAACACTACCCTTTTGCAGGCATTAATGAAAGAAGAAAAAGTATTGACAGATTAATTAAAATTCTAAAATCAGAAACTACACCTAAAGCAGAAGAATCAAATTCGAACAAAACTAACGGGAAATTAAAACCTGCAAAAGATACAGATGTAATGTATATGAAGGGTGTAGGTCCCAAAATTGCTTATAAATTAAATAAACTTGGGATTTACACAGCACAAGATCTAATAATGTATTTTCCTAAGAAACATATTGATTATTCTTCAAGAACACTTATAAGAAATTTAAAAGAAGGTGAAAACACAACTGTTTTCGGATATATTAGATCTGTTTCCGCATTCAACACAAAAAATAATTTATCAGTTGTAAAAGTTACAGTAACAGATGAAAGTGGACGCATCGAATTAAGTTTTTTTCAAGCAAAATCAAATCGATTTATGCTTGAAAGAATAAAATCCCAATTTCCAGTAAATGCAGGGATTATGCTCTCAGGAAAAGTTAAAAGAAACAACTTTGACGGCAAACTAACTTTTGATAAACCTAATTACTCAATTATGACAGGAGAGTTTCTTGAAGATAAAAATTCAAATCTTAACCTTGCAAGAATAGTTCCAATTTATACTGTATGTGAAGATTTGAGTATAAAAGTTCTAAGACGCGCAATTTTTAACGCAATTAATACGTATAAAAACGAAATAGAAAACGTTCTGCCAGATTATATAAGAGAAAAATACGGAATGCTAGATAAAAAAGTTGCAGTTGAACAAATTCACTTTCCTGAAAGTATAGAACTTTTAGAACAAGCAAGATTTTCATTAATATTTGAAGAATTGTTCTTAATTCAGTTAAAATTAGTTAGCTTAAGAGAAGCAAACGCTCATAATCATTCTGCTTTAGCTCTTAAAATTCAAGAGAAAGGATTAGTTAGAAAATTTATAGACACATTACCATTTGAATTAACTGGCGGACAAAAAAAAGCTGTTAATGAAATTTTAAACGACTTAAACTCAGATATTCCTATGGCAAGACTTTTACAAGGAGATGTTGGCAGCGGTAAAACTGTAGTTGCAACAATAATGCTTCTTGCAGGAGTAGAAAACGGTTATCAAGGAGCACTAATGGCCCCGACGGAAATTCTAGCACAACAGCACTACAATAATCTACAACAATGGCTTACTCCCCTAGGAATAAGTGTAGGGCTTTTCTTAGGCAGTCAAGGGAAAAAAATTAGAGAAAAATTTAGAACTGATTTAAGAAACGGACAAATGAATATAGCAGTCGGAACTCATGCTCTTATCCAAGAAGATGTTGATTTTAACAATCTTGGAGCAATTGTAGTAGATGAACAGCACAGATTTGGAGTAAAACAACGAAATATATTAAAGAAAAAATCTCAAAATCCGCAAATGCTTACAATGACAGCAACACCAATTCCAAGGACACTGGCACTAACAGTTCATGGCGATTTAGACCTAACTATCATTGATGAATTACCCAAAGGAAGAAAGCCTATAAAAACATCACTTGTAACATCGCATAGAGGAGTCTATGAATTAATAAAAAAAGAAATAGAATCCGGTCGCCAAGCATACGTTGTATACCCTCTCATTGAAGAAAGTGAAACTCTATCTGCAAAAGCTGCAACAATCGAAGCTGAAAGATTACAAAATGAAGTATTCCCACAATTTAATATAGGACTTTTACATGGAAAACTGAAAAATGATGAAAAAGAACAGGTAATGGCAGATTTCAAAAATAAAAAATATGACATTTTAGTATCTACAACAGTAGTTGAAGTTGGTGTAGATGTTCCTAATGCGACTGTAATGCTTATTGAGAATGCCGAACGCTTTGGTCTATCTCAACTGCACCAGCTGAGGGGTAGAGTAGGAAGAAATGATTTACAATCTTATTGTATTTTACACACATCTACGAAATCTCAAGAAACAAAGGAACGTCTTAATATAATGACTCAAACTAATGACGGCTTTGTAATAGCAGAAAAGGATTTGCAGCTTAGAGGACCAGGAGAATTCTTAGGTACAAGACAAAGCGGGCTCCCTGATTTAATAATTTCAGATATAGTTCGTGACGCAAAAATTCTTGAAATGGCAAGAAATGAAGCAATAGATTTTGTTAAAACTAACAAAATTGAAAATTATCCGATTTTAAAAGAAGCAACATCATTACAACTTTTTAGCAGCCTTGATATCTAAATGTAAAGAATTCTAAAGATTTATTTATTTAAAATAGCAATTATTTTTAATAGATATACTTTATATATTTAAAGTATAGAAACGAGGCATTTTTATGGAAACTTTTTATAGATTTCTGGGCGGACCGCGAACATTTTGGGGCGGTGGCAACAAAACTATAATCAATAATAATTTTATTGGTGGAATGCCATTTTCATATGGTTTTGCCCGCACAATGCCTATGTTTGGAGGACAATACTGCTGTGGTGGAGTTCCAAATGCTTTCAAATGGATGCTTGGATTTGGACTAGCAAGTTCACTTGTTGGCGGGATTATGAATACTGTTACTCAATCAAATAACAGTAATGTAAATTCATATAATCCTTACCAAACATACAATCCTTACCTCAATCCATACGGTAGTAACAATAATAATTATGCATATAATTATAACTATTCTAATCAAGATTTATCAAGTTTAACTGCGAAAGTAAATAAATTAGAAGATGATTTAGCGTCATACAAAAAACAAGTACAAGATCTACTGGATAATAAAAATAAAGGGCAAAATAATGAAATTAAGCTCAAGGTAGCTACAGCAAATGAAAATGAAACAACTGGTACAAAAACTGAACAAGCTCAACAAATACAACAACCTCAACAAGAAAAAAAAGTAAAATCTAATGAAGAAGTTTATAAAAAACAAGATGCATCTGCAAACCCGGCAGAAAAAGCTAACCCATCTGATTCGACTGCAAATGTAAAAAAATCAGAACAAGCTGCACCAACACCTAAAAAAGATAATCAGGAGCAAAAAAATCTTAATGATATTTTTAATGAATTAGATTTTAACGAGCTTGATGATGCTGCAAAAAATTATGTAAAAAGCAGAATTTCACAAGTATATGTAGATGATGCAGGAAATATAAAATATGATATAAAAGCTGTAGTCCATGACGGTGATAATATTAATGCAATTATTAATAGATTTTACACAAACGAAGAACAAGAAAATCTTGATATTGCTAAAGCAAAACTACACACACAAGGATCAGAAACAAAACTTATTGCAAATCCTTTATCAGGTGACACAATTACTGCAAAAGGAGTATCTGAATATGGCTTAAAAGCTCTTATGCAAGATGCTCAAAAAGGAATCACACGACAAGGAGAAATAACAAAGACAAATAAAAGAATTTCTGATTTAAAAACAGCATTTATAAGCGGTCAAAAGAAACTTTCAAAAGCATATGTTCTTCAAAATAAACTAATGACGGAAGCAGAATATAATAAAATTATTCAAGAAAAATACTCGTAGTAAAAGTTAGTAAAGCAAAAACAAAACTATCTTCTTAATAAAGAAGGTAGTTTTTGTTATATAATAAGCATTTTCGGGTATATAAACAAAAGCAGGGATAGTTATTTTACTCCATTAAATAATGTCTTTTTAATTAATTTGTAAAGAAATATTACAAATACTAATAAAAATAGGCAATTATTTAAAGAATATATACTTTATATATATAAGAGAGTATAAATACGGAGAAGAAGCCATGGGTATGTATAGCATAACCGGATGGTCAGGCGGAGGACGCCGTCCATTAACATACAATTTAAAAGCTGGTCAATTCAGAGGCATGGGCAGAGTTAATGTTATACCAAGCCAAACAACAATTATTAACAATAACATAATTGGTGGCGGGACATTTGCAACTCAATGCTATGATACAGGCACTCCTAAATGGATGAAATGGATGATGGGTATCGGCATTAGCTCCTCTTTACTTGGCGGAATTCTCAGCCTGTTTGGCGGCGGAGGCAACGCTGGCGGTGCCGGCTCCGTAGAGGGTGCAGGAGGTAAAGAGGAAGCTAAACCTCAGGCTCAAGCTCAAGACCCTACACAAACTAAAGAATATAAAGCTCTACAAGCGCAACATGAAAAGGATTTGGCAGAAATTGCCAAATTAAAAGAACAAGCTGCAGCATATCAAGAAAAAGTAGCTCCACAGCAAGAACAACCGCAGGAAACAAAACCTGATTATTCATATATTAAAAATGGAGCAAAAATGATATGTACTGATGCTAGCGGAAAAACTCAAGATATTTCAGGTACTCTATCTAACGTTCAAACCGATGCAGATGGTGTTCCTCAAAGCTTTACTTTAACAGATGGCACTAGTGGAAATAAATACCAATATGAAGTCAGAGTTGGAAAAGATGGCACATTAACATACGAATGTGTAAGCAAAAATGGACAAGCTACAATTGGCGCACCAACTTACTCATTAAAAGACGGTCAATTAGTAAATGAAGAAAAACAAAACGGTTTTGGTCAAGGTATTAAAACTCAAAGTGCAACTCCACAAGTAAATACAACAAAAACCGAACAAACACCACAAAATCAACAACCTCAAGCATCAGAACAAAAAACAAATGAACAAGTTAACATCGTAAAATCTTATAGCATAAAAACAAGAAGTGGTAATAGCTTAAAAGTTCAAATTGATGATCAAGGTGGCAAACACTACATCGATAGAAATGGACAAGAAATAGATGAGCAAGAATTCAAAAAACAAACAGGATTAACTGGTGATCAAGTAGTACAAAAAGCAAATGCTAATAAATTACCACAAGATGCATTAAACTGGAATAAATCTCATCCAAATATGCAAATAACAATGAAAAATGGTAAACTGACGACTACAGTACAGACAATTTCAAATACGAATGGTAGAGTATCAAAAGAAATATCAGCAGATAATTTTGAAAATCTAAAAAAAGCTGTAGAAGAATTTATAAGATCACAACAACAATCTCCTAGTCTAGGATATGCAAGCTTAGGAGGAGCAATGCAAATTAAACAATAAAAACTCTCCAATAAATGGAGAGTTTTTTATTAGTAAATTATTCTTTACATAAAATTGGCAATTTATAAAAAAAAATGTATAATTAATGTGTAGAAAGAAAGAGGGGTTATATGGAAGATTTGAAAATAGCCATTGGATCAGACCATGGCGGATTTAATTACAAAGAAGCTATTATTGAATACTTGAAAGCTAGAAATATCGAATATATTGATGTAGGAACATACACTAGAGAATCTTGTGATTATCCGATTATTGCGAAACATGTTGCGGAAAAAATTATTTCTGGAGAAGCAAATCGAGGTATACTTATATGTGGCACAGGTATTGGAATGTCAATAGCTGCAAATAAGGTTAGAGGAATAAGAGCTGCATTATGCGGTGATACATATTCCGCAAGAGTTTCAAGAGCTCATAATAATGCAAATGTCCTATGTCTTGGAGAACGAGTAATAGGAGAACATCTAGCTCTTGATATTGTCGATGTTTGGCTTAAATCAGGCTTCGAGGCAGGAAGACATAAACGCAGAGTAGATATGATTGAGTAATTCTTTTTATGGTATAATTATAAGAAAAGGAATTACCATGGAAAAAGAATTAGACTCAAAATTACTAGCAAGCGTTATTGCAAGAGCTCTTGACGAAAAATTAGGAAAAGATATTACTATTTTAAATATCAGTAATGTATCATCACTTGCAGACTATTTTGTAATCGTTACAGGAGATTCAACTCCTCAGGTAAAAGCTCTTATGAATAATACAAAAGAACGAATTAAAGAACTATTTTCAAGAGCACCTATCAGATTAGAAAATGATGCAAAAAACAGATGGAATTTACTTGATTATGGTGATGTAGTAGTACATATTCTACATAAAGATGAACGACAAACTTATGCAATAGAAAAATTTTGGAGTAATGCTTTTAGTATTCCTGAAGATGAATGGAAAAAATTATCTGAGGAATATAAAGAATTTTAATAACGTAATCGGCTTCACAAATTTATGTGGAGTCTTTTCTTTATGTAACATTTCTAAATACTATTGCATATTATCTAAAATAGTGTAAAATAAGGTTATTATGAATAGAGAAGAGATAAATAATAAAATTAATGAATTGGTCTTAGCTATGGCTAAAGATCCTAATAAAATTGAAAATTACCATAGATTATCAGAACTATATTTACAAATTGAAGATTATGACAAAGTTATGTCTGTTTTAGACAGTCTTTTGGCCATAAAACCGGATGATGTACAAGCTCTTGTTGGAATGGGCACTATGTGGTTTTATGAAAAAGATTTTAGAAAATCATTATCATATTATAATAAAGCACTAACTGTTAATCCGAAAAACTACCTAATTTATTATAATATGGGTAATGTTTTTGCTGAATGGAAGAACTTTCCAAAAGCTTTATTTTACTATAACAGAGCAATTGATTTGAACTCAACAAATCCTGAAATATATAATGCTATTGCTCTTTTATATCAGGATAATGAAGATTATATAGAATCTAAAGCTTATTATGAAAAAGCGCTATCACTTGATCCTGAAAATATTACAGCATTAATTGATATGGGTAATGTTTGTTTTAAATTATTTGATTATGAAACAGCATTAGAACTTTATAAAAAAGTTTTTGTGCTTAACCCTGATAATAAAATAGTTGCAATATGTATAGGAAATACTCTTACCCTAATGAAGGAAAGAGAAAAAGCATATAATTATTTTGAAAAAGCCCTTACAATGGAGGGTGATAACTATAAAACTTATATATGTTATGCAATTGCACTTTCTGAATTTGGGGAATATGAAATGGCTGTTGAAATGTATAAAAGAGCCCAAAATATTCAACCTAATGAAATTGATGCCCAAATTTTACTTGCCAATTTATATACAAACTTTAACCAGCTAGATTTAGCAATGGATCTATACAAAGAAGCTATAAGATTAAAACCAAATAGTGCTAAGACATATATGCTCTTAGGTAATGCTCATTACCTTAAAGGAGAAATGGAACAATCAATAGCATCTTATAGAGCATCAATAAGTATTGAGCCTGAAAATGACGAGTTTAGACTTATATATACTCAAGTATTAGATGAATATATAGATAAAAAAAGAAACGGAGAAGCAGTTTAAATGGAAAAAGATACCCCATATATGATTGAAAGAATTATTGCAGCTCTTACATATCTAACTATGGGCATGGTTGGATTCATTTGGTTAATAATTGGTTTATTTACAAAAGCCAGATTAAAACCTTTTTTACAATACCATATTTTCCAATCGATATTCATTTCATTAGCATTTGCTGTTTTATCAATATTAGTTAGCTGGCTTTCAAATATTCTGAGTTTTATACCAATAGTAAATAGAATTGTTGCACAAATTACATTCTTATTAAACATGCCATTAATATTTGATTATTCACTATTACAAACTGTTATATACATATTCTTAATTTACTTAGCAGCAACAGCATTTATTGGAAAATTCAGTTACATACCTTGGGTATCAGATATAATTGATCAAAATATTAATCACTAAAAAAAATGCGCAATTAAGCGCATCTATGTGGTCATTATGAAAAGATTATGAATTATGATTGATTAGATTTTGATAAGACTATTGCATTTGAAAGAGGAATCCCCCCGGTTTGTTGAGGGTTATTTACAACTTTTCCGTTTACATACATTACTGTAGAACCGCCGCCATCTAAATTAATAGCGCCAACACAGCCAATAGATTGCATAAAGTTTGCTAACTCCATTAAAGTCATACCGATAGAACTTCCTTCACGCCCATCTACTGCTACAAAAATAAAATTATTATCTTTTGTATATCCAATAGCACTTCGAGGATTTCTGCCTCCTATAGCTTGCAGTTTTTGTGCGGTCATATCAACATAGACTTCCCCATTTTTTACTAAATACGGGCCACCGCTTATTATATGTTTAACACCTTCCCAGTCAGGATTAGTCTTAATTGATAATTCTACATTTTTCTTAGCCAATAAGGCATATAAGATACTTTTAGGACCTGAAATTACATAACCGTTTTCAGGTATTTCAACAGCATTAGCGGATGCTTTAGTAATTTTATTATCAATTACTTGTAATCCAACACCATATTTAGGCGCTGCAGGAGAATATTTTCCCCATTCAGGAGTATATACAAGAACATGTGTTGAAAGCATACGAGGTTGATTTATATTATTAACTTTTATAACCTTACCACTTCCATTAACTGTTGCATCTAATTGAATTCTTGCAATATCGAAACTATCATCAAAAAATCCCATAGCTACCCTATCATAAATAGGTCCTGTGTACATTTTTTGATTAATCATCAAAGTTCCAAGAGGAACACCCGTTTGGGGTTTAAAATATGTACCGTTTAATGCAACTATGGCATTATTATTTTTAGCAATTGTAGTAATAGTCCTTCTACTTTTCAATGTCGAATCTGATGAAAGTGCGGGAGTTAATTCTAAATCCTTTGCAAGTTTCATATCAACTTCTACAACATTAATTCTGACAGGTCTCCCGCTATAATATTTTGTAAGTTTTATATGCTTTACCCCGCTGGTTACATCAGCAATAAGTGCTTTGGGATATTTTTGCCGAATTGAATTGTCAAAATTTCTTTGCCGAACCTCAGGTGAAATTTCATTTAATATTTTATACTTAATTTGTCCTGTATCAAAGTCAGGGGCTGTAACCTGTGCAATTTTATTACTACTTGCATGAATAGGTAACAGCACCTGACACAAAACTAATACCCCGATAACAGAAATATTTACAGCAACTTCTGCTAATTTTTTCAGCTCGTAATTTTCTGCATTGTAAATCAACGTATCCATAATGTCACCTCTTAAGTTAAGTAACCGGATACCTTTTTGATTTAAGAGTGGGGTGGGGAATAACACTCATCGGAAACCTGATTTTTACTCCTTAGAAAACCATTTTCAGGATCTTCCTACTACTATTGTAACATATTTTAACAAATACTTCAATCTCTTTTATATCAAGGGTTTAACATTTCTAAATATAGTATTTTATACACTAAAAAGCCTTGATTATTAATCAAGGCTTTTGTTCTGATAATAATTATTTCAAATCTTGTAAATAAGTTTTTACCATTGATTTAGCTTCTTTTACAGGCATATCGTTATCTGCAGGTGTAATTTTAGCATGTTTTCCGATAGATCTTGATATATTAAAGTTTGCATAAGATTTATCGCCAAAAATACCATCTGTTAATGTTAATTTAGCTTCCTTACCTAATTTAGTTTCCTGCAAGAAAATATTAACTTTGTTTGAAGTTGCCAAGTACATTCCTAAACCATTATTTTTTCTATTTTGAGCCAACTTAGTAAAAGCTTTATGTACTATTTCATCAATAGAATTTGCTTTTGATGTAAAAGATACAGTATCTGCTTTTAAACCTGAATTGAAATTTAAATCAGAATTTTTTTTAGGAGTACAATTTTTTTGATAATAATTTGCAGCAAAAGCTACAGGGGTAGACATAATTTTTGAAATCATTTTTTTATCCTTTTTATTAAATGTATATTACACACTTATTAAACATTAAAATTAATTAGATGTCAAACATAAAACTAATCAACATCAACAGGTTCTCTCTGAATTTTTTCAATTGCTTCTCTTGCTGTAAATACAAGAGCTTCAGGAACATTTTCAATAGTAGTAAATTGTCTTAAGACATCAACGACTCTTTTAAATGATCTTACAATATCTCCTTCTCCAATATCAATTTGTTCAGTAATTGTTTCCCATTCAGCACCTTCAACCCATAATTCTATTAATGAGCTGAAATAAGGATTTATATACATTGGAGCCTCAACAGAATATCTATTTTGAACCTTTTCTACTTTTCTTCTAATATTTCTTATCAAATTCAAAGTTTTTCTAACTGGTTCAGACAAAGGCAAATATGGGATATCAATACGCAAATCCTCTGTTGTAATTGCACAAACTACAGCAGCAAGTTGTGATGGAGTCAAATTTTCTAAAACATTTGAGAATATAATTTCAGCAATAAACAATTCATTTTCTGATCGTATTTGGGAAGTTGTCATACCTCTTGGGGTAGGATAATCGTCACGTAAATAATCCATATCGATTAATACACTTCTGTGAGATAAAAATTTATTCCAGAAAATATCTCGTTGTTTTTCAATTTCTTTATCCAATTTTTTTAACCTTATTGCAAAACGCTCAAGCACTTCAACATTTTTAGAATGTTTTTTATACAACTTACAAGTATCACACTTGAAATCATGCATTTTTTCAAGCATTGCTTTGGTTTCTTTCCCAAATTTTACAGCCTCAGTAGAAAGAGGTCTATTTTTTGAACGTTCCTGTTTGCATATCTTTTTATAAGTTTGGCGGTTTTGAACATAAAGATGTCTTATTTTGTCATACTCATGTAATTTTTCATCACACAATTTATAAGGGCATATAAATTCTCTAGCTTTAACTTCATTTTTAATTTGCTCTTGAGCTTTTAATAGTGGCTGGAGTCTTGAACCTGATGAAAAATAACCAAAACTTTTTAAAATTAACTCTTTAGCTTCATCTAGAGAAAATCTTTGCAAAAGATTTAATACCATTGAATAACTTGGAGAGAAGCGGCTTTCTAGAGGATTTGCATCACTTAATACAAGTTCTGCAACTTCTTCAGGAGTTTGGAATTGAGTTCCAACAATTGTAACATACCCAACCTCATCCATTCCTCGTCTTCCTGCACGACCAGACATTTGCAAAAATTCACTTGCTGTGAGCATTCTGTGCCCTGAATCTGTCCTTTTACTTGTAGAGCTTATTACTGTTGAACGAGCCGGCATATTTATACCTGCAGCAAGAGTTTCTGTTGCAAATACAACTTTTATTAAACCTTTTTGAAATAATTTTTCAACCAAATTTTTCCAAGCAGGCAGCAATCCAGCATGATGAGAGGCTACCCCGCATAATAAATACTCAATATGCTTGTTATTATATAAATGAGGATTTTCTGCTATATAATCATCAATAAATTGACGAATTTCTGCTTTTTCAGCTTTTGATACTAAATCTAAAGATGCACATTTTTCCATTTGCTCATCACATTTTCTGCGAGAAAATGTAAAATAAATTGCAGGAAGCATATCATTGTTCTGTAAATTTCTTATAATTTCTTTTACATAAGATTTTTTATTTTGTAATTTTCTACCGTATACTCTTTTTTCAGGTTTAATTTTTTTATTTAATTGTCCGCTTGGTGTTAAAAGCGGTAACAATTTAGTCGGCTGAGAACTGTCAAAATAATAAAATTTCAAAGGAACTGGTCTAAAATCAGTATCGACTAATTCTGTTTTAGAATGTACCGTATTAATCCAATCAGTAAGCTCCTGAGCATTTGCCACAGTTGCAGAAAGTGCTATAATTTGAACATTTGTAGGGCAATAAATAATACTTTCTTCCCAGACAGTACCTCGCTGTTCATCATTCATATAATGCACTTCATCAAGTACAACATATTTTACATCTTTCATATTATCAGTAACTGAACCGAAATTTGTACCATATAACATATTTCTAAAGACTTCAGTCGTCATTACAACAATTTGAGCATTACGATTAATTGATGTATCACCAGTCAAAAGCCCTACTTTTTCTGTACCGTATTTTTCACCAAAATCGTAATATTTCTGATTAGAAAGCGCTTTTAATGGAGTTGTATAAAAAATTCGATTACCATTTTCTAAAGCTCTATGAATTGCATGTTGTGCTATAACAGTTTTCCCTGCACCTGTAGGGGCGCATACAACAACACTTTTCCCTTCATCAATATAATTACAAGCCTCTTTTTGAAAATCATCAAGCTCAAATGGAAATTCGCTCATTCATACTCCTATATCTGTATCACTTATATTATTCCACAAATTATCAAATTTTAAAATGTTTTTAAGAAATTTAATACAAAGTAAACCACAACCTCTGTTCATCATAATATGTAGAATAGTTTTTATTAAATTTTTCAAAAAATTTAATGAGTAAATCAAGTGCTTTTCTTGAACATATATAAAATTTTATTTCACCAAAGTCTGTTGTTATTGTAATAGCAGATTTATGGTAGAATGACAAATTAAAAGCAGGAGTCTGTCCCCATCGCCAAGAATAGTGATATGGACAGATTTCTGTAATATTAATACTTGTGGCTCTTTCAATAGAAATTGGTTTGTTGTTGATATACAATAATCCATTTTCAAAATCTAGTTTTAAACTTTTTGCGAAAAATGAATTAAATAATATTTTTAAATTAGGAAAGCCTAAAGCATATAACAAAAAATATCTTAGCCCATTTCCGCCAAGAGTATTACTAAAATCTGCTTTAGAAGCAAAAAACAAATAAATTAAGATTACTAAATATATAAAAGATGAAATAATTTGAAATAAATAAGTTATTTGAGTACAAGCAGACACAGCATTTTTATTATCAGCTTTTTCAATATAACATTTACTTGCGTTAAAATTATCCATACATAAAAATATATACTAAATATAAGAAAATAGCAAAAATAAAAACCGTTTTTAATATAACAAAAACGGTTTTATTTTTCTTATTAAAAATTAAAATTTAAATTTTATCAAATCCAGTATATTTTCTTAAAACTTCAGGAATAATAATTGTACCATCTTCTTGTTGGTAATTTTCAACAATTGCGGCAAAAGTTCTGCCAACCGCAAGACCTGAGCCGTTAATTGTATGAACAAATTGAGTTTTTCCTGTAGCTTTGTCACGGTATCTGATATTTGCTCTTCTTGCTTGGTAATCACCGTAATTTGAACAACTTGAAATTTCTTTATATGTACCATAAGATGGCATCCAAACCTCTAAATCCCAGCATTTATTAGCAGAGAATCCAATATCACCTGTAGATAAAGCTTCACGTCTGTATGGAAGTTCCAATAATTGAAGCATTTTTTCAGCATCTTCCGTTAATTTTTCATGTTCTTCTTTACTTGTTTGAGGAGTACACAATTTTACTAATTCTACTTTATTGAACTGGTGAACTCTTATCAAACCTCTTGTATCTTTACCTGCAGAACCTGATTCTCTTCTAAAACATGGTGTATAAGCTGTCATATATTTAGGCAAGTCATCTTCTGATAAAATTTCTCCAGAATAAATATTTGTTACAGGAACTTCTGCTGTTGGGATCAAGTACAAATCTTCATCCACACATTTGTACATATCTTCTTTAAATTTAGGTAGCTGACCAGTTCCTGTCATAGTAGCTGCATTTGCCATAAATGGAGGTAAAACTTCTTCATAACCTTGTTCATTACAATGATAATCTAAGAAAAAGTTAATAATTGCACGCTCTAATTTTGCACCTTTACCTCTATATAAAATAAATCTGCTTTGAGAAAGTTTTACACCACGTTCAAAGTCAACAAGTCCTTTTTCTTCACATAAATCCCAATGAGCTTTAAATTCAAAATCAAATTTTCTTGGTTCACCCCATTTATAAACTTCAACGTTATCATCTTCTGATAAACCTATTGGAGTAGTTTCATCTGGAATGTTAGGAGTATGAAGCAAAATATCTCTTTGTTTATCATCTAATTCGGTCTGTTTCTCCTCTAATGCTTTAATTTCATCACCTAATTTACGAACTTCTTCTTGAATTGCATCGGTATTTTCTCCATTTTTTTTCATCATACCGATTTTTTGAGAATCATTTTTTCTTTTTGCACGTAATTCATCAACTTGAGTTTGAACTTTTCTTCTTTCTTCATCAATTTTTAAAACTTCATCAATTGATAATTCCGGATTTCTTCTTTTTAAAAGTTCGTTAATTTTATCAGGACATTCTCTTATTAATTTAATATCAAGCATTTTCTACCACCTTTATAGATTTTCAATACAAATTTATTTATCTTTCTCAATTCTACGTATTTATAATAAAATTATTCTAGTTTAAATATAAGTTATAATCAAGAAAAAATTTATCCTTATAGATTTGTAAAGATTTGTAGCTTTTCTTGACATATTGTGTATAATAGTGATAGGGGGATTGTGTAATAGATATGATGTTTAAAAAATTAGCTCAAAAACTTAATTTGGAAAAAAATAAAAAATCTAGTGCAGCTATAAATCCATTGGATGTAGATTTTGAAGGCAGAAAAAGTGTATTCTTGGACAAATTAACAAGAACAGCTGTTAATATGTATGAAAGAAAATGCGATATTAAAAATTTTACCAAATTAGCACTTTCAGACCCCGAAAATAATTCTCATAACAAAATTATGGATGAATTATTCTCTAAAGGAGTAATTGACCCATCTGACGATGAAAGATTACTTGAATTGTCAGATAACTCAAGATTTTTAAAAGATTTAGGGCTTATTGATTAGTATTTTATTCAGGAAGTATGATGGTAAAAAAGATATTAAGCATAACACTACTTGGCTTTATTATTTTAATTATATCGTTTTTTACAATATTTATTAATGAAAAAAATTATGTTGATAGAATCAAATTTGCAAACTTTGCAGAAAAAAATGCTATTACGGTAAATGCAAATTATTTTTCACCATTAAATGAAAATAAACTTATATATACTACAGGCAAAGCTTATTCTCTTCAAACATTAACAGACTCAATAGTTAAAATTCCAAATGCAATAGCACTATTTAGGGACGTTGAAATTTATCAATGGGAAGAGGTGAAAAGTTATCATGATAATAATAAAATTTCTTACACATACAGAAAAACTTGGGCAAAACATCTAATAAATTCTGATAATTTTGAAAGTTCTGCATATAAAAATCCAAAACAAATAAAATATGTGAAAAAAAACTTATATGCAAAAAATATTGGCTTAGGGAAATTTTACTTATCAGAAGATATTATTAAAAATATTAGTTCAATTACTAAAATGACCCAACTGCCATACAACAATGATTTTAAAATATATAATGGATTCTATTTTACAGGGAATGACTATGATAATCCTAAAATAGGAGATCAAAAACTTTCTTATTCATACATTCCATCAGGATTAACCCTTTCAATTATAGCTAAACAATCAGGAAATCACCTTGAGACAATGAATAGCAAATACGGTAACTTCGTAATTGTAATGAATGGAGAAAAAAGTCTTAAAACTATGATTAATGATTATAAGAAAAATCTTTCTAATAATACATGGTTAATAAGAGGAATAGGATTACTATGTATGTTTATAGGGCTAAATTTATTAATACAACCATTAGTAAACCTTGGAAAACCTCTCCCTATATTTGGAGAAATAGCTCAAATGGCAGCACTAATATATACAATTATTATTACTGTCTGTTTTGGAATAATCACAATTTCACTTGCTTGGATTTTCTATATTCCTGAAATTGCAATACCATTAATAATTATATCAATAATTACAATTATAAGTTTAAAAAAGAAAAAAAAGGTAATAATTGCATAATATTGACAAAATTATAAATATAGTAAATAATAAAAAAAAAGGAGTTAAAAATGTTTAAACAAGAAGCTTTGAGAGTGCCCCCCCCCCGCGAAACAAGCATGCTGAAAGTATTTTAAGCTTTAGACTTGACAGAATATTTAAATTTAATAATTATAGCAATATAATACAACATTATAAAAAAGCATTTACATTAGCAGAAGTTTTGATTACTATAGGTATAATTGGAATTGTTGCAGCATTAACAATCCCGACATTGATGGCTAATCACAGAAAAAAAATTGTTGAAAATAAATTAAAAAAATTTTATACTACAATGTCTCAAGCGGTTTTGATGTCTGAAATAGACAATGGACCTTCATCTGAATGGACTACTAATTACGACAATAATAAAGATTCAATTATATTTTATAATACATATTTAGCAAAATACTTATCATCTCTCGGGACACAAAAAGTAGCAGCTGGCAGTAGCGATGTTACAATATACTTATCTGACGGAACTGCATTTAGAATATATAATGGATCTTGTGCTGACATAGAATTCTATCTAGACCAAACAAAGAGTTTTAAAACTAGTGATAAAAGGACAGCAGGAAAAGATTATTTTAGTTTCAGAATATGTAATGCTAGTAATAAAAACTACTATGGCGGAGGTAAAGAAGGCGGTTTTAATACGACATGCAATGGGAAACTGTCCAATAGGATGGACAGAGACTACCTACTAGAGCACTGCAAAAATCCATTTATTGATGGCAATACCTGTAGTGCACTTATTGAATATGATGGATGGGAAATAAAAAAAGATTATCCTTATAGATTTTGAATAATAGCATTCGTAAAATCTAAAGTAGAAGCGTTTCCACCTAAATCAGCTGTAAATACACCATTTTTTAGGGTTTTAAATAAAGCTTTTTCTATTTTTTCAGCATATGAAAATTCTCCAATATATTTGAGCATTTCTATTGAAGAAAGTAATAATGCAGTAGGGTTAGCTTTATTTTGCCCTTTTATATCCGGAGCAGAGCCATGTACAGGTTCAAATACAGCATAATCTAGACCAATATTTGCACCCTGAGCAACCCCCAAGCCTCCAATTAATCCAGCACATAAATCTGATACTATATCACCATATAAATTTGGTAATACTAAAACATCAAATTGTGAAGGATTTTGAACCAATTGCATACATAAATTATCAACTAATATTTCGCGCTTATTTATTTGAGGATAATTTTCGGCAATCTTTCTATATGATTCTAAAAATAATCCGTCAGAAAGTTTCATAATATTTGCCTTTGTTACAACACAGACCTCTTTTCGATTATTTTTTATTGCATAATCAAATGCAAATTTGCAAATTCTTTCTGAAGCTTTTCTTGTAATAACTTTTATACTTTCTGCAGTATCAGAATTAACCTGTCTTTCAATACCGGCATACAAATCTTCAGTATTTTCTCTTACTACTACAATATCAACATCATCAAATTTAGTTTTTACATTAGGTAAATTTTTACAAGGTCTCAAATTTGCATACAAATCCAAAGCCTTACGTAATTGAACATTAACAGATCTGAAGCCTTTTCCAATAGGAGTTGTCACAGGAGCTTTTAGTGCAATTTTATTTTCTTTTATCGAATTTAAAACTCTCTCAGGCAAAGGAGTACCTTCTTTTTCTATCACATCAGCTCCGGCTGTTTGTATATCCCAATCAATTTTTAATCCTGATGCTTCAATAATTTTTACGACAGCATCTGCAATCTCTGGGCCTATTCCATCTCCGTTAATTAAAGTAATTCTTCTCATTATACCCTCAAAATATTCTGTTAAAAACTTATAGAAAGATTATACAACTAATGAAAATATTATCAAATGTTAACATAACTTAATAAAAACAAAAAAAAGAGCAATATAAAACGATAAAAATTTTTTATGTAATTAAGGTAGGTTATAAAAAGTTAAGTAGGTTAAAATGAACATCGGATCTATTGCATCAAAAGGATGGAATTATATTCAACGTGCAGGCAGAATTTATCCTGATTTCGTAATGGGAACAGGGAATGAAGCCTTTACTCAGGTTATGAGAAGCACAATTAAAAATAGAGCAGCAAATGGTCAAACATACATGCAGTCTGTATGGTCTGGTATTAAAGATGGTGCCAGAGCAGCAGAAAGACATAATAATATTTTAAATAAACAACAAGGTGGTTTTTGGAAAAGCACATGGCACGCACTAAAAACAACTCCTAAGAAAATTGCTCAAGGTTGGAGAGTTGGTGGGAAACTAGCTGATCGTGCAGGTAAAACTGGACTATCAAAAACTTGGTCACAATTTAAAGGTTCTCTAACCGGCATAGGGAAAAGAATGCCGTTAATATTCTCATTAATGGTTGTATTACCTGAACTTCCAAACCTATTTTCAGCTTTTAAAGACAAAGGATTAGTCGGCGGAATTACAGAAACAGGGAAAACAGCTCTTAGATTAGGAGCAGGTATGACAACAGCAGCAATTGGCCAAGCATTAATCCCAATTCCAATTTTAGGCGGAATCGTAGGTTACATGGCCGGTGATTGGTTAATGAGCAAATTCACAGGTAAAAGTCATTCTGAAAAGAAAGCAGAATTAGAAGAAGCTCAAAAACAACAAATTGCACAACAGCAAGCTATGATGCAACAATACAATACAAATCCATTCGGAACTAATGCTAGTACAAATACAAATTCTGCAGCAGTACAACCTCAAGTTAATATTCCTCAGCCAACAATGAATCCTCAACAGTTGATGGCAATGAAACAAATGTTATACAATAACAGTATGGCAAATCCTATGGATCAAGATTTTATGGCTATGACATCAGGTATGAACAGATTAAATTATTTAGGATAAAAAATTAAAGCGATGATTTAATAATCACCGCTTTAATAATACTTAATAAAAAAGCAATTTTTAAATAAAAAAATTTTTATATATAATACGGGGATTAATTTATAGGAGACAAACGGATTTATGACAGGTCCGGTAAATAAAGATTATTATAGATTAGCAAGCTATGCAACAGGTGCACAAATTAACCACAATCCATTTGGGATACAAGAATTGCAATCACAATTACTTTTTGCAGGCGGCACAATGGCACTTCCAATTGCGTTTAAGGCAGGGAAAGCAGCTTTATGGACAGCACCTCAATGGGCATACAAAAACTTTGGAAACTATACATCTGCTTGGCAAGAATTAATGGCAAAAAATAAAGCTTCAAAAGATGCTATTAGTTATCTAAAAGGCAATAATATTTTAGAAACTATAAATAACAGAAGTAACTATAATTCATTATTGGAACTTGAAAAGAACTTGAAGACAGCTCCTGATTACAGAACTTGGTCAACATTAAAAACAGAAGCTGCAAGAAAAAAATTCATAAATAAAGGAAGAAAAGCAAGATATTATGATGAAGCTAGAAAACTAATAGAAGAAGCTAAAAGCAAAAAATTAACAGGAGCAGAATTAAAAGCACAACTAAAAAAAGTAGATGAAGCAATTGCTAAAGCAGATTTAGCTGTACATAAAGCTATTACTTCAGGAGAAATCAAACCTGCGACTTTAAGAGGAAAAGCTTGGGCAGGTGTAAAAAAATATACAGGCTATGATGCTGTAAATGGAGCATTAAAAAAAGGGGCAACAAGCTCAAATAAAGTTGTAAAATCACTTGCAAAAGGTGCTAAAAACGGGGGACTTGCAACTGCAGCTATTGGACTTGCAATTGAAACACCAGAAATTATAGAAACATATAAAAAATGCGGAGCAGGAAAAGGAACTAAACAACTTGCTAAAACAACAACAGTTGTTGCAGCTGAAGGCTTAGGCTACGCAGTTGGAGCAAAAGTTGGAGCAATTGCAGGCGCAAAAGTCGGAGCATCAATTGGGACTTGTATAGGCGGTCCTATTGGAACAGCTATAGGTGGTGCTGTCGGAGCATTAATTGGTGTTGGTACAGGTATTTTATGCAGCTGGGCAGCAGGCAAAGGTGCTAAAGCAATTGTTGGAAAATCTGAACTTGAAAAACAAAAAGAACAACAAGCTAGAAAACTCTCAAAAGATGCTATGAAATCCCAAGAAGACAAAGAAAAATTATTATCTATGGTTGAACAGAAGTCAAAAGCAGAAGGAGGCTGCACTGATGAAGAAGTAATTGCTGCTTATGAAAAACTAACTAATGATAAAGAAGAAATGATTGCAGAAGAAAATAATACAAATTCAACATCAAAAAATTCAAATAAATCTAGTAATATACAAAAAGAGGATTATTCAGATATTATAAATCAATTAAATATGCTAGCATCAAGTAATTACAACAACAATATATTTACAAATTCAATATATAATAATTCAAATTCTCAATTCTCAATGCCGAATATGTTCGGATGGAATACGTTCAATACTTATAATCCATATAACATTAATGGATTTGGAATGATTGCATAAAAAAAGACCGCTTATAAAACGGCCTTTTTTTATAATTAGAATGATTGTACGTTAAAATCACGTTCTGATCTGCTTGACGTACATTCTAAAATATTTTTAATAAAACGTTCAATAGTTGATTCCATTGAAGAAATTTCTTCTTTCAATGCTTTGTAACTCTCCTCCCTTATATCTTTAAGGGCGTTTTCAAAAATTTCATCATGATACATGACACATCTCCTATTTTTTCATTAATACCTTTGTAGACTTCAACAAGTAATATTCTTGTATTACCGCAAAGGCTACTTCACATATTCCCATATCGGAACTTTTTG
>ULVF01033052.1_pt1 | contig 26092 bp, 25 predicted proteins | sample 1959201 | NCBI WGS metagenome assembly ULVF01 (sample SAMEA4835779, study PRJEB28245) | human gut metagenome | biome: gut microbiome; material: fecal sample | place: Denmark | collected 2008 | reverse complement strand
AATGGGGGCAACCCCCACCCCCTCACCGCTTAAACTTAACTTTATTTTTTTGTCTTTTATTACCCTCAACAGCGAAAACATCAAAAGCACGATTTTTCAAAATCTCATCATCAGAAATATAATCATCTTTAAGCATATTATCAATAAGCTGCTCTGTATTATATAAATTACGAAACAAATTAGATTGAATAAACATCTGTTTATTAACGCAACGAGGATTATATAATCTATTTGACATATACATATCGTATTCGTCAACATCATAAGTGTACACTTTAACAGAGCGTGTATAGGGGTGCGACAAAAACGGCACACATACATTTACATCAGCACTTATATCCCTGATTTGCTTATCAAGCAAATTATATTTCTGAACGGTACCCAATATCATCATATTACGCTTGCGGCACTGGCATAAATGTTGAAATAGCGGTTTAGGGACTGACTTTTGACCGCTCGAAAAATCACGAGAGTTAAAAATTGTGCCGATTTCATCAATAAGCACTAAACAATCTCGAGGTGCGTTTAAAATGTCAGTAGCGTGATTTAAATGCAAAATACGGGTATGTTCTGGAAAATTATCAAGATTAAGATTAGTCAATATTGATAATTGAGGATACTTCACACACAATTTATAAGCATACTGACACATAGTAATAGTTTTACCACTGCCAAATCTACCAGTATAAAGATGTATTCACCAGCCAAAAAACTCTTTATACAATTTTAATTTTCTTCTAACAAGAAAATCATAAAAGCAATATGTAAAAAATTCAGCAATCGTAAAAATACGAAGAAAAAACAACTTAATAGCGACCACTCCTACACAAGCCGACAAAAGACTTTAGAATAAAAAACACAATAGCAAGAACAACAACGCAAGCAATAACAATCAGAGTAATTCCAAGCGGACTTGTAACATCAACATCAACAGCATTAATACCCAATGCTTGTAAAATTGTATCAACTAAGCCGTTCGGCACGATAACATCAGTTATTATCTTCATTGTCTTTCACCTCTGACACATCAGGAACATTAACCATTTGCTTTTCTGCTTTCTCTTTCAAGTCTTTTAACTCCTGAAAATAAGTGCTGTATTCTTTAGTATCTCGCCAAAATCTAACAAGACCCACAAAAGAACATACAATAAAAACAATTAATGCAACAATAAAAATTAAATTTAAAATAGCCATTTAAAATCTCCTTAAACATATAATTTTCTAATAGCATAACAAACTAAAGATAATACAGAACAACCAATAATGACACCAGAAATGGTAAGATTATAACCAAACACTGTAAAATCAGTATTTATAAATTTTAATACTTCCGAAATAATTAATTTAAAATCTGACATAGAAATCACCTACCAAGCAAGCGAAGTGCAATTATAACAGAAATAGAAATAAAAATAAGCATCCAAACAAATGAAGGAAAAATAGCCAAAGCAGACTTCATAAAACTCCAAAAGTCCTTGCAGTATTCAGATATACCCTCAAATGAAAAATCGAAATCTGAACTACTTGAAGTATTATTGTCGCTATCATCTTTGCCGTTCGTATTCCATTTATTCAAATCTTCATCATCATAATTCTTTAAAGAACCACCGTGAATATGTCCATTATCATCTTTATATTGTGAACCTTCACCTTTTAAAAGTGTTTTTGTATAATCAAAATCAGGTTGATTTTTTAAATTAGTATCAAATAAATTTGTAGTTACATCCCAATTGAAAAAAACTTTTGTACCGACAAAATGTTCATCATCACCCTTATAATTGTCATATAAATGCAACAAACATTTTTCATCAGCTCTGCCGCCAAGGTCATTAAAAAGATACCACACAGCGTTCTGACCTTGAGAAAGAATATCAGAACCTTTTGATACTTTACCAGTAGTAAAGTCAAATTGTGTAGACATATCACCCCATTCGGAGTAGACATAACCGCACATACCAACCATATCAATCGCATATTCACAATAAAAATCGCTCTCTCGATTTATACGCACTTTAGGTTTTGAATTAAAATAAACGCTATAAACTGGGATATTATTTTGCCATAATTGCACGCAGTAGGGGTAATTTTGGTCGGAGGGGCGACCTTCTTGCCAGCCTTTGTCTTTTAACAATTCTTTGTCAACTTGCCAAGACTTTGACAATGAAATATTATCAATTGAACTTTCATCTAATTTCCAATTCACAACAACTCTTGTGCCGTTGTAACTTGCCTTTCCTGTATCGTCAAATGAAACATTCCAATCTGAAATTAAAGAAAATGATTTCTTATCTTCCGACCAAAACCACCTAAAATCTTTTGGGACTGATTCAGAAGAATACCAGTCATCATAATTTAAATATTTTTGATACTGCGGAAAATACACAATAGTATCATAAGAAGAATTATATGTAAAAATATATTTCTTTGCATCAGAATTTAAACCGTCTCTGTAATCATCAACTTTTAAATCAGGCTTTTTATTATTATTTAAAAACATCATAACAATATCATTGTTTTTTAAGTACGATATTTGATATTTATATTTGTTTAAAATAGAGTTATCACAAGTTAAACCTTTGTCAGCCAAAAGGCCCTCAAATGATGTATCAACAATATGACCAGTGTAACCAGGAAAAATATTAGTTAATAAAGGAAACAAAGATCTATAAGGTACACAAAAATTTATCATAGGAACACTAGAATATTTATTATATTCATTAATCGCAGCATCCATATTAGCCTTTTGATAATAACCACTTTTGCCTTTTGTAACAATAAAATCAGTTACCATTTCATCAGAACAAAAAATAAAATTACTGCCATTATCAAGAGAAGTGCCACCAAAAGCAAAATAATTATTGAACGAAGATGGACTATAATAAAGCGCTGTAGTTAATGTAGAAGAACCGTGAGACGAAGTTTTATGAATAAAATAAGCATCACCAGAAAAAGCAAATACAAAGAAACCCTTATTAACACTACACAAATAAATTGCATTTTCAGGAACAGAAATAGAAGATAAATCATCCAACGATTTTAAATCACCATAATAAAATATTTTTTTGCCTCGGCTAGGAATAAACATAGTTTTAACGCAAGGATTTTTGGCAGTTGAGCCAGGTTCAAAAGAAACCTCCGTTAAAGTCAAATATTGATTATCAGGCAAGTCTTTTAATGAATGACTTTCGCTTACAAAGTTATAAATATAAGTTTTGAAAAAATTTACAGTCTTATTATAATCATCAGATACGGAAGTATCAGCAAAAGCAGATACGCAACTACAGCAAATAATAAGCACCGACATAAACACCGCAAAAAATATTTTTATTGTTTTTTTCACATTTTAACACCACCTTAAAAAATAAAAGGTGCGATATATTTAATACCGCACCTATATATTATCGAGCAATAAGCGACTTAAATGCCAATGCACCCATAGCAACTAAGCCAATGCCTACATAAGCAGACAAAACAGCATTACCACTGATAATATTAACAACAGTGCTTAAAACAGCACCAACATTTGAGAGAACACCGTCAACAGTCATTAACGATTACCCCCTTATTTCGCAGATTTACAAAATCTGCGGAAAACAAAACAACCTGCGGAAACAAGTCCAAGACCGACAAAACAAGCAAGTAATGGGTTTCCTGCAATAGTAGTGACAACAGTAGTAATTACTGTACCTACATCTGTGAGAAGTCCCTGTACTGTCATAGCCGCAACCTCCTCTTTCATTTTTTCACAACCTTTCAAAGATTTATATATTAAAGCAAAAGCGCTTTAAACGATTTTAGAGCTTTTCCATTTCAAGCAGTTTTCCTTTTTTGTCGAAATCAAGAAGAAGTTTATCATCTACTTGAATTTCGTCAATATACTCGAACGGAACGCTAATTTCGGAGCATTGTTGCCCCTCGTATTGCGAAATATCATCAGAAACGGGATATTTATGCACAACGGAAATTTTTGCAACCTTGACTTCTTCGCCGCTCTGATTTTTAAATGACATTTTGTTTTTACCAATAACTGAACATTTCATAATTATAACTCCTTAATATTAAATTTAAAAAATAGAGGGACACTCGGAAAGACTTGACATTAAGTAACTAAAAATCGTAGTGTTACATACTCCTTACAAAGCCTACAGGGAGAATTACTCTTATTTGTGTCTTTTTTATGTGGCAATAAACCGAGAACCACTTAAGGAAATCTTATTAACTTTTTTACTTTTCATTTTTTATGTACCCTTGTGATTAGAAAAAAATTCTACACTGATAATCAGAAATTAAAACAGGTGTAAAATCAAGCATTTGATGTGAAATAACATTCTGAACATTGCATTCAAAATCTGTATGATTTTCTTTTGTATAAATGTAAATAGTAAATTGTTGTTTTAAATTCGCAAGTAAATCACGATATAAAATAATCTGAATCATATCATCAATAATAGTATGATATATTTTAATACAATCGTTTTCGTTGTCAGATAAATGGCAAACAGAGTTGTAAAACTCTAAAATGTTTTCCTCTGTCAATTTTTCTTTGTTAATTGGTTTGTCAATTCTAAGCATTTTTATGTCCCCTTTATTATTTTAGTAACTGTTTTCGTTACTATATTTTATATTATAGTAACGAATTTCGTTACTGTCAATACATCAGTAACGATTTTGGTGTATTATACAAAATAGAGGTGAAATTATATGAAATATAACGAAAGACTTTACAATTTAAGAATTGATAATGATTTAAGACAAGAAGATGTTGCTAATATTTTAAATACAACTAAACAAACATATGGAAGATATGAAAAAGGTGTTTTAAAACTTAGTATTGAAGATTTAGAAACACTTTGCAAATTTTATAGTGTATCATCAGATTACATAATAGGACTAACAAACGAGCCAAAACCAAATTGGAATATAAAAAACAATGTAACAATCAATGGCGGTAAAAATAAACTGAATTTCAAATAAAGGAGTTATGTAAAATGGATATAATTCAAAACTCATTAGGAGCAGTAATATTAATTATATTAATTAAAATAGCATTAGATATATTTATAATAGCTTGTATAAGCGTTACAGCAAGAAGTACAAAAAACACTTGCAATAACCTTGTTGAAATGGAAAAACGCAACGAGGAGCGACACAGGGAGCAAATGGCAATTAATCAAGCGATACTTTCAGAATTAAGGAGAATAAACAGCATAAACAACACTAATAATACAAACAATTTTAACAGCGAGCCGAACAGCACCGAAAAAAAGTAGAAAAAGCACCGCAGAACTTATAAAAATTCTGCGGTGCTTTTTTTCAGTGGTTAGGAAATTGCGCGCTGCGCTGTCTGCTCGACTTGCTTGAATTAATTTTGGCACTTAGTCTTACTATTCACTAAACAAGTGCCACTACTAAGTGACATAATCGCAACTTTACTTGCAAAAACAAAACAAGCAAAAAAGACGAATTTTAGGGGGGAGCATTCTCCCCCCGCGATTGCCGTTGAAAACATTGAAAACATTGAAACTCTACAAAATGCGGTTGCTGTCATTAATTTGATGTAAACTGAATAAGATATGACTTCAAAGGCGGTAAGAGTTTCAACCTTTCCAACCTTTCCAACAGCACTTCCGCCCCCTCTCTTTGGCGCTCACTTGCTTGTGTGAGTTAGTAGTTAACATTGATTTTGTATAATTAGCTATATTTTTATACAAGGGTAGAAAACCTGTAATTCGATTACAGATTGCAGGTCTTCTACCCACTTTACTTACACATTATTATATCATATGACATATAAAAAGCAAAGCGTTTTCTCAATTGCATTTTACATATCTTCTGCGTTGTAAATAGATGTGACCATCTGTACTTTTTCTCCCGGTACCGTCAGTTCCGGATATCTGCGAATTGCCTTCTTCTTACACTTGACAAACTATATCCGTATTTTCTGCTTCTCTTTTTTTATTGGTTCACATCATTTTAACACACATAATAAAAGCGGTATTTGCAAAAATATAATAATTGACTTTTACTGCAAAAAAGACTATAATTTACTGGTATGCTTTTGTCTTTACAATATTGCTACAGTAAATTGTAGGGGCGGACAGTGTTCGCTTGGTCAAAGCTTTTGCCAATTGTCACTCTCCGTCCTTTAGTTATGCAATAAATACAGCATATTAGATTTTTTTATGAACAGGGGTGCGTGAATGGAGCAGTCAGAAAAAAATACCATTATATCTTTAAGGGATATATTTGTCCGATTTGACGGAGAGGTAATATTAAACCATATAAATCTTGACTTTAAAGACAAGGAATTTATTACTATTCTCGGGCCGAGCGGCTGCGGAAAAACCACTACCCTAAGAATTATCGGCGGTTTTGTCGAACCTGAAAGCGGAGATGTTCTCTTTGACGGTAAAAGAATCAACGGCACACCGCCTAACAAAAGAAATGTTAATACGGTCTTTCAAAAATATTCGCTTTTCCCACATCTTAATGTGTTTGACAATGTCGCTTTCGGTTTAAAACTGAAAAAACTACCGAAAAACGAAATTAAAGAGCGTGTTTCAAAAATGCTTGCGGTTGTTGACCTTAAAGGATATGAAAAGCGAGCTATCACAAAACTTTCGGGCGGTCAGCAGCAGCGTGTTGCCATTGCAAGAGCTTTGGTGTGTGACCCGGAAGTTATTTTGCTTGACGAACCGCTCGGTGCGCTTGACCTTAAGCTAAGAAAGAGTATGCAGATTGAATTAAAAGAAATTCAGCAAAACTCTCAAAAAACTTTTATATATGTAACACACGATCAGGAAGAGGCTCTTACAATGAGCGATACCGTTATTGTAATGAACAACGGTGTTGTTGAGCAGGTTGGCTCACCTGAAGATATTTACAACGAACCCGTAAATGCATTTGTTGCGGATTTTATCGGCGAGGCAAATATTCTTAACGGCATAATGCTCGGCGACTGCCGTGTAGAAATTCTCGGCAAACAACTTGAATGTGTTGACAAGGGCTTTGGCGAAAACACACCTGTCGATGTTGTAATCCGTCCCGAGGATATTGAAATTACAGCTCCCGAAAAAGGTCAGCTTTCAGGCACTGTAGTAAAATCGACATTTAAGGGCGTTCACTACGAAATGAGCGTAATGTGCGGCAAGTGCGAAATCCTTATACATTCCACTTCTTCCGCAGAAATCGGCAGTCAGATCGGTATGCAGGTAATTCCGTTTAATATTCAGATTATGAATAAACTCCTGCCGTTCTATAATAATGAAATCGAAGTAACGGTTTCTTCCGCAAACGAAGACGAAAATACATTCAGCTTTGAGTTTGAAGACGAAACCATTGAAGTGCCAAATCATTATTTTAAGGAAGGCACAAAGTTAAAAATCATTCTTCCGCCGTACGCACTTTCACTTGCGGGTGACGGCAACGGTGACCTTACGGATTTATATATTGAATCTGTTATTTATAAGGGTGAACATAATGAGATCATCCTTGAGTCGGACACACGAAAATGGCTTATGCTAAGCGACACCGACGAACAGGTTGCCACTTATGTACCGCTCTCGTTTGATTTTGATAAAGCGAAATTTGAAGTTTTATCCGATAAGGAGGGCTAAAGATGAAATCACGCAAGCCCTCTATTCCCTATATAATTTGGATGGCGGTATTTACAATGATACCGATGATAATGGTCGGTATTACAGCTTTTACAGGCAAGAACGGCGGATTTTCGTTGGAGGCTTTTGAAAAGGCTTTCTTTTATAAAGAAGTATTTTTAAGGTCGCTTTGGATTGCATTAATATCAACCGCAATCTGTTTGCTTATTGCTTATCCGCTTGCTTATATGCTTACAAAAATGAAACCGTCAACGCAGAATTTTATAAATATGCTTTTGATGATTCCTATGTGGATGAACTTTTTGCTTAGAATATACGCATGGGTTACGATTTTACAGTCAAACGGTCCGCTCGATACAATTTTATCATTCTTCGGAATACACGGTACATACCTCGGAAATTCGGGTGCGGTTGTGCTCGGTATGGTTTATGAGTATCTGCCGTTTATGATTTTGCCGATTTACACCGTAATGAGCAAAATAGACAACGGTCTTATTGAGGCGGCTCAAGACCTCGGTTCAAACGGATTTCATGTGTTCAGCAAAGTTGTGCTTCCGCTTAGTATCCCCGGTGTTATTTCGGGTATAACACTTGTTTTTGTTCCGTCGGCAAGTACATTCCTTGTAGCGCAGTACCTTGGCGGCACAAACGATATTATGATCGGTGACATTATAGACAAGGTGTTCTGGACAGACCAAAGTACGGGTTCGGCGATTTCGCTGATACTGATGGTATTCATCCTTGTGTTCCTTGTGCTTATGAATTTCTTTGGAGATGAGGAGGCGATTGCATAATGAAAAACAAGCATATTGCCTCAAAGATATATACAACGCTTGTGATGTTGTTTTTATATCTTCCGATTTTTGTACTCATTATATTTTCGTTCAACGAGGGTAAAACTACTGTATGGAAAGGCTTTTCGTTCAAATGGTATGAAGAACTTTTCAGAGATGATAAAATTATAAACGCTCTCGGCAATTCGCTTATAATTGCCGTACTCGCATCAATTTTCGCAACCATACTCGGCACTGCCGCAGCTATAGGAATAAGCAATTTCAAAGGTAAAAAAAGACTGCTTATACAAAGTGCGTCTAACATTCCGATTATCAGTCCTGACATTGTAATGGGCGTATCGCTTATGCTTTTATTTACATTTTTAGGTGTTTTATTTAACTTTGAAATGGGTTTTGTTACCGTGCTTATTGCTCATATATGTTTTTGCGTTCCTTTTGTAGTGCTTAATGTTATGCCGAGAATACACAAGATGGACCAAAGTATTTATGATGCGGCGCTCGACCTCGGCTGTAATCAATGGCAGGCTTTTTACAAGGTGGTAATTCACGAGCTGATGCCGGGTATTTTCTCCGGACTTTTAATGAGCTTTACTTATTCTCTTGACGATTTTATAATCACATATTTTACAAGAGGCGCAAAGTTTCAAAACTTATCAATTGAGATTTACTCAATGACACACAGAAGAATATCGCCGAAAATCAATGCGCTTTCCGCACTTTTGTTTTTAGCGGTACTTATCGTTATGATACTTATAAATATTCGTGACAAGCACGAGGAAAAGGTGAAAAAATAAACTGAATAAGGGAGATTGAAAATGAAAAAATTTGGCTGTGTTGTTCTTTCTTTACTCATTGGTACAGCGGCTTGCAGTGCAATGGCAGGTTGCGGCAAAAGCTATGACGGTGAAGTTAATGTATATAACTGGGGCGAATACATTGCAAACGGTGAGGACGGTACGCTTGATGTAATTGACGAATTTGAAAAAAAGTACAACATTAAGGTAAACTACACCACTTACGAAACCAACGAAGAACTTTACAATATGCTTAAAAACAGCAATGTAAGTTACGATGTTATTATTCCGTCAGATTATATGATAAGCAAGCTCATAAGCGAAAATATGCTACAGGAACTTGATTACAGCAACATTCCCAACAAAGATAACCTTATGGAACGCTTTAAAAATCTTTCCTGCGACCCCGAGGGTAAATACACTGTTTGCTACACCTGGGGCGTTACTTCAATGGTTTATGACAAAACAAAAGTGGCAACAAAGCCAACTTCATGGGAAGCACTTTGGGATAAATCGTTAAGCGGCGACATTCTTATGTTTAACAACAGCCGTGACGCTATGGCAATTGCAATGCAGCTTTGCGGTATTAATCCCGCCAATTGTACCAAAGAGGATGTTGACAAGGCGGCGGCAAAACTTTCCGAACAAAAGCCTTTGCTTAAGAAATATGTAATGGATCAGGTTTTCACAGAAATGGAAAACAGTCAGTCGGCAATTGCACCGTACTACGCAGGCGATATCGTAATGATGATGGAAAATAACGAAGATTTGGACTATGCAATACCTGAAAACGGCTCTAACCTTTTCTATGACGCAATGTGTATTCCTACTTGCAGTAAAAACAAAGAGAATGCCGAAAAATTCATTAACTTTATGCAGTCACCTGAAATTGCGGCAGCTAACTTTGAATATCTCTACTACGCAACACCTAATCAGAAAGCATATGACGAGTATCTTGACGAGGATATAAAAAATAACGAACTTATCTTCCCGAGTGACGAATATCTCGATAAATGTTATGTATTTACAAATGTACCCGACGATGTTTACAGCTATATGCAGGAACAGTTCGTAAAAATTCAGGCGGATAAATAATCAAAATCAAAGCAAACAGAGCAGACTTAAAATTACAGTCTGCTCTGTTTTTATGTTTTTATGATTTTGTTATGTATCAGAAATTAAATCAGCATTTTACTTTTTAATATTCTGTCGCATATCAAGCACATATTTTTCTCCTAATCACTTTTCGGTTATTACCTTATAGCAATCCGGGCGTCTGTCACGGAATATTCCCCAGCCGAGTCTGTTTTCAAAAACCTCGTCAAGGTCAAACTCTGCTGTAAGTACGGTTTCTTCATCTCTTGACGCAGATTTAATAATCTCTCCCGTTTCGTTTGTAATGAAAGATGAGCCGTAAAAAACAAGTGAGGAAGTCTGATTGCCGTTTTCGTCACAAGGGGTTACATCTTCCCTGCCTATGCGGTTTGCCGCAATTACGGGAATTACATTTGCCGCAGAATGTCCCTGCATACATCTTCTCCAATGCGGCATACTGTCGCACTCAAGTATAGGTTCTGAACCGATAGCGGTCGGATAGAAAATCAATTCGGCGCCATTTAACGCAAGTGCTCTTGCGGTTTCGGGGAACCATTGATCCCAGCAAATGCCTACACCGATTGTACCGAACTTAGTTTTAAAAGTTTTGAACCCTGTATCACCCGGAATAAAGTAAAATTTTTCCTGATAATAATGGTCGTCGGGAATGTGAGTCTTACGGTATACACCGAGAATTTCGCCGTCTGCATCAATTACCGCAGCACTGTTAAAAAGGCGGTTTCCGTCACGCTCATAAAAGCTGACAGGAATAACAATTTCAAGTTCTTTCGCAAGTTTTGCAAAATGTTTTACAGCGTCGTTTTCAAGGGTAGGCTTAGCAAAATTGTAGTAGTCATATCGTCTTTCCTGACAAAAATACTGTCTTTCAAACAGTTCGGGGAGTAAAACAATATTTGCGCCGTCTTTTTTTGCCTGTCGCACAAATTTTTCGGCATTTGCTATATTCTCCCAAACATCGGTTGTACATTTCATCTGAACCGCCGATACCTTAACTTTTCTCATATTTTACCTCCCTTATCGGTAAACGGAATTTGTTGTGTAATGCAGTGAATATTGCCTCCGCCGACAATAATATCTCTTGCATAAATCGGAATAATTTTTCTGTCTTTGCAAACTCTTTCAAGAATTTCTGCGGCAACTCTGTCGCTTTCGGCATTTTCACCGCCGAATTGAGGCAAAATCACAGCGCCGTTGCAAAAATAAAAATTAACATACGATGCTGCAAGCCTTTCTCCGACTTCTCTTGTGTCCTCTCCGTCCTCGAATATATATCCTTTTATATCGTTTTCGGTAACTGTCACGGGAATTTTCGGAACAGGCAGTTTATGAACCTTAATCTTTCTTCCTTTATTGTCGGTTGAATTTTCAAGAATATCAAGGCACGCTTTTGATATTGCATATTGCGGGTCATTTTCATCATCACACCACGCAAGTACAACCTCTGTCGGAGCGACAAATGCGCATATGTTATCTATATGACCGTTGGTTTCGTCATTATAAATACCCTTTGGCAGCCAGATTGTTTTATTTATACCGAGGTATTTATTCAGCTTTTCTTCAATCTCGGCTTTTGTAAGCTTCGGATTTCTGCCTTTGCTTAACAGACATTCTTCTGTTGTAATGAGCGTGCCCTCTCCGTCAGTGTGAATTGAGCCGCCCTCAAGCACAAACGGATGTGCGTCATACATCGGAACGCCAAGCGTTTTGCAAAGTTCATATGGAATTTTATCGTCATTCTCCCAATTTGCATACAGACCGTCATATTCGCCGCCCCATGCGTTGAATTGCCAGTCGATGGCACGAATTTCGCCGTTATTGTTTACAACAAAAGTCGGGGCGGTATCCCTTGCCCATGCATCATCGGAATTTATATTCAAAACTTCCGCATTTTTAACACCTTCAAGGCAAGCCTTTGCGTGAGCAAATTTTTTGTCGCTTGCAAGCACAAATACCTTTTCAAACTCCGCAATTTTTCCTATAATTTCCGCAAAAACCTTTTCGGCAAATTTTGCCTCATAGCACCAACTTCCGGGTCTTTCGGGCCAAATCATAACGGTGGCGGAATGTTTTGAAAATTCAGCAGGCATACAAAAGCCATCGTCAATCGGAAATTTGTTTTTTATATACTCAAAGCTCATTTATGAAAGCCTCTCTTTAAAATCGTTGTACGAAAATTCTTTTATAACCTCGCAGTTATCTTCATTATGCATAAGCACAATTGACGGCAGCGGCATACCGTTAAAGGTATTGTTCTTTACCATTGAGTAAATCGCCATATCCTCAAAAATCAGTCTGTCACCTATTTTAACTTCACTGTCAAAGCTGTAATCGCCGATTACATCGCCTGCAAGGCAGGTACAAGATGACAAACGATAAGTAAACGCTTTTTCATTAGGCTTACCGCTGTTTTTGAGCGGCGGCCTGTACGGCATTTCAAGAACATCAGGCATATGACAGGCGGCAGATGCGTCAAGAATCAGAATATCAAGTCCGTTGTGAACAATGTCCATAACCTCTGTAATAAGATAGCCTGCATTCAGTGCCGCTGCCTCACCTGGTTCAAGATAAACTTCAACATCGTATTTATTTTGAACATACTTTATAAGGTCAACAAGCGCCTTTGTATCGTAATCATCTCGTGTAATATGATGTCCGCCGCCAAAGTTGAGCCATTTTGCGTTATAAAAATACTTGCCGAACTTTTCTTCAACTGCCTTAAAAGTAGACACCAAATCATCTGAATTTTGCTCGCACAATGTGTGAAAGTGAAAGCCCTCAACTCCGTCAAGCAAATCTTCTCTGAAATTTGCCTTTGTAACCCCAAGTCTTGAACCGTAAGCGCACGGGTCATAAATTTCGTGTCCCTCTTGTGTGGAAAATTCGGGGTTAAGTCGTATGCCTACGCTTACATCTGCATTTTGCCATTTATCCCTGTATTTTTCAAGTTGAGAAAATGAGTTAAAAACAATATGACCGCAGATTTTTAAAATCTCTTCAAAATCATTCTCCTTAAAAGCAGGTGCGAAAATGTGCGTTTCTTTGCCGAAACATTCGTGACCGAGTTTAGCCTCATAAAGCCCGCTTGCGGTTGTGCCCGACAGATATTTGCTCATAAGCGGATACACGCAAAATGCCGAAAAAGCCTTTTGAGCAAGCAGAATTTTACAGCCTGTTCTGTCTTGAACGCTTTTTAATATTTCAAGGTTTTTTATCAGCTTTTGCTCATCTATAACATAGCAAGGTGTTTTTAATTCTGTAAATTTCATCGGCTTACTCAACTGTTACGGGATTTTCGTCAACAACCCAAGGAAGACCGAATTTATTAAGTGCCTCCATATACGGATCGGGGTCAAACTCCTCTACATTATAAACACCAGGCTTTTTCCACTGACCGCTAAGAACAAGCGACGCACCGATCATAGCCGGCACACCTGTTGTGTATGATACAGCTTGCGAGCCGACCTCTTTATAGCACTCCTGATGGTCGCACATATTGTAGATGTAAATTGTCTTTTTTTTGCCATCCTTAACGCCTGTAAAGATACAGCCGATATTTGTCTTGCCCTTAGTGCGTGGACCGAGAGATGCAGGGTCAGGCAAAAGAGCCTTTAAGAACTGAATCGGTACAATTTCTCTGCCCTCATACATAACAGGCTCGGTAGAAAGCATACCGACATTCTCAAGGCACTGCATATGTGTAAGGTAGCTCTGTCCGAATGTCATAAAGAAGCGAATACGCTTTACATTCGGAATATTTTTTGCGAGTGACTCGATTTCCTCGTGGTGAAGCAGGTACATATCCTTTTCGCCCACACCGTCAAAGTTATACACTCTCTTAATCTCCATAGGTTTGGTTTCAATCCACTTGCCGTCTTCCCAATACGAGCCGTTTGCGGATACCTCACGAAGATTGATTTCAGGGTTAAAGTTTGTTGCAAACGGATAGCCGTGGTCGCCGCCGTTGCAGTCGAGAATATCTATATAATGGATTTCATCAAAATAATGCTTGAGCGCATATGCTGTAAATACGCTTGTAACGCCCGGGTCAAAGCCTGTACCCAAAAGTGCTGTGATACCTGCTTTTTCAAACTTTTCTTTATATGCCCACTGCCACGAATAATCAAAGTAAGCGGTAAAGCCAAGGTCTTTGCAGCGTTTTTCATAAACAGCTTTCCATTCGGGGTCTGTTGTGTCCTCCGGTTCGTAGTTTGCCGTATCAATGTAGTCTGTTTTGGTTTCAAGGCAGGCATCCATAATTGTTAAATCCTGATACGGAAGTGCGAGGTTTAATACCGCATCGGGCTTGTATGAATTAATAAGAGCCACAAGTTCGTCCTTACTGTCGGCATTTACCTGTGCGGTTGTAATAACCGTTTTTGTTGTGTTTTCAAGTTTTGCTTTTATAGCGTCACACTTTGATTTTGTCCTGCTTGCAATGCAAATTTCTGTAAAAACATCGCTGTTCTGACAACACTTGTGAATTGCAACACCTGCAACACCGCCACAACCGATAATTAAAAGTCTGCTCATTTTGTTTTCCTCCAATATATAAAATTATTTTTCTTCTTCTGCAAGTAAATCTTCAACATATTTTGGCAGCATAAATGCACCTCGATGAAGATTGGTCGTATAATACCAAGTTTTTATGCCACGCTTGTTCCATCTTTTAGCGTCAAGGTCTTTGAGCGGATGATACTTTTTAGATGCAAAGCCAAACAGCCAATAACCTGCGGCACAGGTAGGAATATGTGCCTGATACACACGGCTTATCGGAAATGAGTTGTACACTCTCTTATGCATAGCCTTACAAGCACCCTCGTCCTCATCATAGAACGGACTGCCGTGCTGATATACCATAATTCCGTCATCTTTAAGTGCCTTGTAGCAGCTGCCGTAAAACTCTTTTGTAAAAAGTCCCTCGGTGTGTCCGAACGGGTCTGTAGCGTCATTTATAATTAAATCATATTCGTTATGACTTGTTCTTAAAAACCTTAAACCGTCCTGATAATATATATTTACTCTTTTATCTTCAAGACCCTTTGAGTTGTCGGGGAAATATTCCTTGCACACCTCAACAAACATCTCGTCAGGCTCAACAACATCAATCACTTCAATCTCTTCATAATGTGAAAGCTCTCTGGCAACACCGCCGTCGCCGCCGCCGATTACAAGCACCTTTTTTACATTCGGATGAACCGCCATAGGCACATGAACAATCATCTCGTCGTAGGTGAACTCGTCTTTCTCACTGAAAATCACATTACCGTCTGAAGTAAGAAATCTGCCAAACTCCACAGAATCAAAAACATCAATTCGCTGAAAATCACTCTGACCGCTGAATAGCTGTTTTTCAACTCTTATAGAAAGCTCAACATTATCGGTATGTCTTTCAGAAAACCAAAATTCCATATAAACACTCCTTTGGTTTGTTTTTTACAAAACGCATTATTAGTAACCTTAAAAAACTTTATTTCAATACATTAAGTTTTTCAATATACGGGTCTTCCGTACCCTGCATTGAGCAGCCTTTTGCTTTTGCATAATTAATATACTCTATAATTTCATCTGTAATCATTTCGCCCGGTGAAAGAATCGGTATTCCGGGCGGATAGCACATAACAAATTCACTACAAATTCTCCCTGCCGTCTGTTCAATCGGCAGCATTTCTTTGTCTGCATAAAACGCATCTCTCGGTGTTGCCGATACAATAGGCGGAATGTACTCCATACTAAGCATTTTTGCATTGTCCTTTGAATAAAGCCTTTTAATATCGGCAAGCGCACCTACAAGTCTTTCAATGTCCTGTATTCTGTCGCCGATTGAAATATAGGCAAGTATGTTGCCTATATCGCCGAATTCTATCTGAATATCGTATTCGTCACGCAGTAAGTCGTAAACTTCAATTCCGGCAAGCCCTATATCTCTTGTGTAAACTGAAAGTTTGGTTACATCGTAATCAAACACGCTGCTGCCATTGTTAAGCTCTCTGCCGTAAGCGTAGTAACCGCCGATTTCGTTTATCTCATTTCGGGCATATTCAGCCATTTTCATAACTTTACCGAACGACTCTTTTCCTCTCAAAGCAAGGTTCCTTCTTGAAATATCAAGACTTGACATAAGCAGATAGCTTGCACTTGTGGTTTGAGTAAGATTTATAATTTGAGCCACATACTCCCAGCGTACATTTTTGTTTGTAAGCAGCAATGAGCTTTGCGTAAGACTTCCGCCGGATTTATGCATAGACACCGCCGCAATATCTGCACCTGCCGCCATGGCCGATACAGGCAAATCCTCACCGAAATAGAAATGTGTGCCGTGAGCCTCGTCTGCAAGCACTTTCATACCGTGAGCATGTGCAAGTTTTACGATTGCTTTTAAATCGGACGCAATACCGTAGTAGGTCGGATTATTTACAAGAATAGCAACGGCATCGGGATTTTCTTTGATTGCGTTTTCAACTTGAGAAAGTTCCATACCGAGCGCTATTCCGATTTTTTTGTCAACATCGGGATTTACATATGCAGGCACCGCACCGCAGAGCACAAGAGCATTAATAACGCTTTTGTGCACATTTCTCGGCAAAATAATTTTATCGCCTGCTTTGCATACAGACCAAATCATACTCTGCACTGCGGAAGTTGTACCTCCGACCATAAAAAATGCATGACCTGCGCCGAATGCATCCGCCGCAAGCTGTTCCGCCTCCAAAATTACCGATACGGGGTGACAGAGATTATCAAGCGGCTTCATTGAATTTACATCAAGACCTACGCATTTTTCGCCGAGAAGCTCAACGAGTTCGTGATTTCCTCTTCCTCTTTTATGTCCCGGCACATCAAAGGGCACTACCCTTTGTTTGCGAAATTTTTGCAGAGCCTCATACAAGGGGGCTTTCTTTTGTGTGTTTATATCCATTTACATTACCCTTTCGGCTTATCAAAAATAATGCAACAAAAAACAGGCGGCACAATGCACCACCTGTTTGATTAACGGATATATGATTTATTTTCTGTAGCTTATGCTGACAGTTAATAGAAGAATTCCGTTTTCAGAGCTAATGTAGCAAATATACCGTTCTGCTCTTATTGACCGTTTCACAAGTGATGTGCTGTTGCACTGATGATAAGTAATCGACTTATAAAATTTGAGCTTTTAACTCAATCAATAATGTGGCTTGCGCCACGCTCGGCAGCTGACCCGCCTGTCCGTATGGGCTTAACTTACATATGCAAGTGGTCATATATTTGCATGAAAACAGAAATCTTTTTCACGCTAAATTAAGTAAGATATACTCTTACAACAAATTTATAATAAACCAAAACTAATATTTTGTCAAGAAATTTATAGAGTTTTACATAAATTTTATCTTAGAGTTCCTCTATAATTCTTTTGAGCAAATATGTTCGGTTAAACGGGAAAGAAAAATAATAACCGTCCGCAAAATCTCTTGTAGCCGCAATCATTTCTTTTGCAAGTTCAACACCTACATTTTCGCCGTCTTCACGGTCGGCGTTTTCGGGATAACGCTCAATAACTTCATCCGTAACATTAACTCCCGAAATTTCGTTTTTCATAAACAGAGCATTTTTGCGGCTGACCAACGGCATAATTCCGCACAAAATTCTTGCACCCGTTTCTTCTTTTACTATGCGCAAACGCTCGGCATCTTCTGCTGTAAATACAGGTTGAGTAAGAAAAAATTCTGCGCCTGCCTCCATTTTCTTTTGCACACGCTTAATTTCCGATTCTATTCTTCGTCTGCTCTGATTTATAGCGCCGCCGTAAGTGAGCGGACTGTCTTTTAATGCCTCGCTGTTCATTTCATCGGCAATGCGCATAAGACCCACGGAGTCGAAATTAAACACAGACTTTACTACTTGTCTTGCCATAACGGGGATAGGGTCGCCTGTTATGATAAGAAAATTATTAATGTCGTTTATACTTGCGCCAAGAAAAGTTGAGCGCATGGCAATGGCGTTTTTATCTCGGCAACAGATATGCGGCATAACTTCAAAACCCGTTACATTCTTGACTTTCTGCGCCATAAGCACAGAGTCGATTCTTGTTCTGCCCGAAGGAGAATCGGGAAATGTAAGTACGTCTACTCCAAGACCTTTGAGCATATGTGCTGCCTCAAGCAGTTTTTTGTCATCTGCGCCGAAAGGCGGAGCAAGTTCTACCGCAATAAGCTTTTTATCTTTAATTGTACCGTCGGCATTTCTGAAAAAGCTCTTTTTTATAACAGGCTTTTCGTTTTCGTTGTTTGCGAAAGTTTCATCCGATTTTACGGTAGGTGTAAGGTCAACGGTTTTTGCAACTTCTCTTATGTAATCAGGTGTTGTACCACAGCAACCGCCTATAATATCCGCTCCGAGCAAAGCCATATCATTTACCTTAGACGCAAAATATATCGGATTATCAGCGTATTTTACACGGTTGCGCACAAGTAAAGGATAACCGGCATTTGGCATAGCCGTGACAAAACAATTGTTGTTAAGATTAATTCTTGACAATATCTGCTGCATATGGGCAGGACCTACACCGCAGTTAAGACCTACGGCGTCAACGCATTTTGAAAATGCAGTTTCACTAACAAGCCTTTCCGCACTTTCGCCCGCCTCACTGTAACCGTACTGATTCACGCAGAACTGCACAATTATAAACGGATTACATTCCTCTTTAATTCTCTTTATTGCAGGCATAATATGTTCGGACTGTGTAAAGGTTTCAAAACATAAAATATCTGCGCCCTCATCTATAAAAGTTTTCGCAATCTGATAGTATTCTTCTTCCACAGCCTCAAAATCAGGCTGAAAAACTGCGGGAACAGGACCGATATTGCCTGCGATAAATATTTCTTTTCCGCTCTGCTCAACCGCTTCTTTTGCAATTTTGTAAGCCGCTTTTATATTTTCCTTAACCTCTTCTATTGAGCAGTCAAGAGAGTATGTGTTGCTCGCAAAAGTGTTGGTTCTGATAAGTTTTGCACCGCTGTTTATATACTCGGTATGAATTTCCGATATTCTCTGCGGAGCGGTAATATTTGCATATTCGGGAATATCGACCGTTTTATATTTTTGGGAATAGTATGTGCCGAAAGAGCCGTCTGCAACCAGCTTGCTCTTTTTAAGGTATTCTCTGATATTCATAATTTCTCCTATATTTTTATTATGCCTGCTTTGCGCAAGCCTTGCAATTCGGGTTTTGTTTCGGGAGTTTTATTTTGCGAAAAGACGCATTTAAAGCATTGTAAATAAGCATATAACCGCATAAAAGTTCACCCTTTGAGAGTAAAAACTTTATTGCCTCCATAGCCTGCAAACTTCCTATAACGCCGCAAGCCGCACTTATTACCCCTATTTCCTTTGGCAAGGGTACATCTCCCGCTTTCGGTTCTTCTTCAAAAACACATCGGTAGCACGGGGATTCGTGCGGAATATATGTCATAAGCTGACCTTCAAAACCGACAACGCCTGCATGACAAAACGGCTTTTCCGCCTTTACACAGTAATCGTTAATCAAAAACTTACTGCCAAAATTATCGGTGCAATCAAGCACAAAATCATAATCAGAGATAAGCTCGGCTATATTTTCACTGTTCACATATGTTTTGTAGGTTTTGACATTAACATCGGGATTCAACTTATTTATTTTTTCCTTAGCCGATTCAACTTTTGCTTTGCCTATATCGGCACAGTTATGTATAACCTGTCTTTGCAGATTAGACACATCAACTTCGTCGGCGTCTGCAATGCCAATTGTGCCTACTCCTGCGCTTGCAAGATACATAAGCGCAGGTGAGCCAAGACCGCCCGCACCGATTACAAGTACGCTTGAAGAAAGCAACTTTTTCTGTCCGCTCTCTCCTATCTCTTTCATTACAAGCTGTCTTGAATAGCGTTTGTTTTGTTCGTAGGTTAAATTCATAAAAACTCCTAAAATAAAAATCAGGGCAGAAAAACTCTGCCCTAATATTTTAATACTATTTGATTGCAATTGTCAACTTAAATTAGATAAAATCTTTAATATCCTCGCAAATCTGCTCTTTGGTGAGATGATTTTCGGCAAGAACTTCATTATAGTCATATCTGTCGAGAAACTCTTTCTTTAAGCCGTAGTTAAATACTTTGACATCCGATTTACCGTAAAATCTTGCAATTTTTTCGCCGAAACCGCCGTTAAGAATACCGTCCTCAAGTGTAATTACAACATCGTGAGTTTTTGCAAGTTCTGCAAGCAAGTCTTCGTCCGTACCTGTAATGTAAACAGGATTTACAACGGTAGCGTCAATACCGTACTGCTTTTTAATTTCATCGGCAACACTTTCGCCGAGCTGATAGAATGTGCCGAGTCCGAGAATTGCAACCTTGCCGCCTTCTTTTGTGACGCTGTATTTGTTAAGGTTGTCAAAGTCAATCGGTTTGTAATTCGGATTTGAAATAACTCCGTTGCCCGGTACTCTGATTGCAACAGGGTACTTTCTCTGCGACATACTCCATTCAACCATAGCAAGATATTCTTCCTTGCAAGTAGGTGCAAGATATACAAGGTTCGGAATATTTGAAAGCATTGCAATATCGTAGATACCGAGGTGAGTTACATCGTTCATACCGAATACTGTCGCAGCAAAAACAATAATTGTAACAGGGTTTGAATTAATACATAAATCCTGTGAAATCTGGTCATATGTTCTCTGTATAAATGAACTGTAAACACCGTAAACAGGTTTAGCGCCGTTTTTTGCCATACCCGAAGCAAGAGCAACTGCGTGCTCCTCGGCGATGCCTACATCAATAAACTGCTTGCCTGCAATGTCACGCTTGTCCTTTGTAAAGCCTGCAACTGTAGGTGTGCCCGAAGTAATAACGGCAACGCTCTTATCGTTCTTCATCTTATCAAGAAGATAATTTACCGTAATATCGTCATAGCTTTCGCCGTCAAATTCAAATTTAGATCTGCCTGTTTCAATGTCAAACGGCATACACCAGTGCCAATTCTCTTTGTCCTTTTCGGCAGGAGCATAACCCTTACCCTTTTGTGTGCAAATATGAACGACTACAGGGTGGTCAATATCTTTTACGCTTTCAAAAGCTGAAATAAGCTGTTCAATATCGTTGCCGTCCTTGACAAATACATAGTCAAGTCCCATTGCCTTAAAGAGGTTACATTCGGCTTTACCGTCCGTATCTCTTAAAAGTTTGAGATTTTTATAAAGTCCGCCGTGATTTTCGGCGATAGACATATCGTTATCGTTTACAACAATAATAATGTTGCCGTCAAACTCGCCTGCATAATCAAGGCCCTCAAGAGCCTCACCGCCGCTTAACGAACCGTCGCCGATTACGGCAATTACATTTTCCTTGCCGCCGTTTAAATCTCTTGCCTTTGCAAGACCCGACGCAAGGCTGACAGATGTTGAGGTGTGACCGATATTAAAAAAATCGTGCTCGCTTTCGTCAGGATTTGCATAGCCTGAAACATCGTCATACTTATCTTCAAAAATGAATGCGTCTTTTCTGCCTGTAAGAATTTTGTGGCAGTAACTCTGATGCGATACATCAAAGACAAACTTGTCAACAGGTGAATTAAACACATAATGCAATGCTATAATAGCCTCTGCCATACCGAGGTTAGGGCCGAAGTGTCCGCCGTGGATACTTAACTTTTTTATGAGGACTGTACGCATTTCCTGTGCAAGCTGTTTCATTTCTTCCGTATTGAGTGCTTTTACATCTTGAGGTGAATTAATTTTTTCAATATACATAATAACATCTCCTGCAAATTTTATAAAGATATTATAACTGTTAAAGCTGACTTTAAGTCAATAGTTTTTTTAAATTTTTTGCAAAAAATTTGCAGATGCCGTTTAAATCGACATCTGCAAATAAAATTACGAAATTGAAATTACATTGTATCCCTGGTCTTCGACAGTTTTCTTGAGTACATCGTTTGAAACTTCTGCGGTAAGTGTTACAACAGCTGTGCCTTTTTCGTGGCTTACTTCTGCCTGACTTACCTGTGCAAGTCCCTCAAGACTTTGTTTTACTCTGCCCTCGCAGTGTGAACACATCATACCGTCAATTTTCATTGTCTTTGTCATAGCATTATCATCCTTTTTTGATTTATATTTTATTTTTCTGTCTTTCTTTGGATTTGTAATGTCAAAGAAATTCAGCCTTAGAGCATTGGTTACAACGCAGAAACTCGACAGGCTCATTGCCGCTGCACCGAACATCGGATTAAGCTGCCAGCCGAGCAACGGAATCCAAACGCCTGCCGCAAGCGGAATACCGATAACATTATAGATAAATGCCCAGAAAAGATTTTCGTGGATATTTCTCAATGTTTTGCGGCTAAGTCTTACCGCTGCGGGAACATCCGTAAGTTTGCTCTTCATAAAAACAACATCGGCGGCATCAATTGCAATGTCCGTACCCGAACCGATTGCCATACCTATATCCGCTCTTGTAAGCGCAGGTGCGTCATTTATACCGTCGCCGACCATAAGAACCTTGCCCTGCTTTTTGAGTTCGGCAACAACTTTTTCTTTACCGTCAGGCATAACGCCTGCAATAACTTCGTCAACACCTGCAAGTTTTCCTACAGCCTTAGCTGTTCTCTCATTGTCGCCCGTGAGCATTACAACCTTAATGCCCATATTTTGTAATTGTTTAATAGCCTGCGGACTTTCCTCTTTTATTACATCGGCAACGGCTATTATTCCCAAAAGCTTGTTATCGAGCATAAAGAACAGCGGTGTTTTGCCCTCTTCGGAAAGTTTGTCGGCTTTGCTTAATATATCGTTTGAAATACCGATAATTGAAGAAATATATTTCTTACTGCCGCCGATAATCCTTTTACCGTTGTATTCGGCAGACAATCCGTTACCCGATTCAGCCTTAAAATCTGTAACTTCATACGGATTTAAAGAAAGTTCCTCCGCTTTTTCGATTATCGCTTTTGCAAGCGGATGTTCGCTTTTGGTTTCAATTGAATATGCATATTTTAAAAGTTCATTTTCTGTGATTTCAAGCGGAATAATATCTGTAACCTTTGGTTCGCCCTTAGTGATAGTACCTGTCTTGTCAAGTACGGCAATTTGAGTTTTGCCTGCCTCTTCAAGAGATGCTGCGGTTTTAAAGAGAATACCTTTTCTTGCGCCCATTCCGTTGCCGACCATAATAGCAACAGGTGTGGCAAGTCCGAGTGCGCACGGGCAACTGATTACAAGAACCGATATACCTCTTGCAAGCGCATAACCTACAGTCTGACCGCACAAAAGCCAAACCGCAATGGTAATAAGGGCTATCACGATTACTGCAGGAACGAATACACCCGAAACCTTATCGGCAATTTTAGCTACGGGAGCTTTGGTTGCCGCAGCGTCGCTTACCATTTTAATAATTTGAGAAAGCGCAGTGTCTTCTCCTACAGCCGTTGCACTGCATTTAATAAAGCCTGCTTTATTGATAGTACCTGCCGAAACAGTGTCACCGACAACTTTATCGACAGGAATACTCTCGCCTGTAAGAGCCGACTCGTCAACAGCTGTACTGCCGTCTGTGATTTCAGCGTCAACGGGAATACTCTCACCCGGACGAACAACGAATACATCGCCTTTTTTCACCTTATCAACAGTTACTTCGGTTTCTTTGCCGTCAATCAACAAGGTTGCTTTTTTAGGTGCAAGGTTCAAAAGTGCCTTGAGCGCATTTGTCGTCTTACCTTTTGAGTGAGCCTCAAGCATTTTGCCCACCGTAATCAGCGTAAGAATCATTGCCGCCGATTCAAAATAGAACTCGTGCATATAACTCATAACAAGTTCAGCATTGCCTTTTACCTGTGCATCGGTCATTGCAAAAAGTGCATATACACTGTACACAAACGATGCACCCGAGCCGAGGGCAACAAGCGTGTCCATATTCGGTGAACGGTGAATCAGGCCTTTAAACCCGCTTATAAAAAATTTTTGGTTAATCACCATTATTATAACGCATAGCAACAGCTGAACAAGTCCCATAGCGATGTGGTTGTCTGTAAAAAAGTTTGGCAAAGGCCAACCCAACATCATATGTCCCATAGATATATACATCAGCACTGCAAGAAAACCGACAGATGCAATAAGTCTGTGCATAAGAACAGGAGTGTCTTTATCTTTCAATTGATCGGTTTCGTCAGACTGTTTTTTCTCTGCGCCTGCCACACTCGCACCGTAACCCGCCTTTTCAACGGCTGCGATTATGCTCTCGTCACTTGCACTGCCCTCTACTCCCATAGAATTTGTAAGCAGGCTTACCGAGCAGGACTGTACGCCCTCAACCTTTGAAACCGCTTTTTCAACACGGGAACTGCAAGCAGCACAACTCATTCCCGTAACATTAAATTTTTTCATCAAAAGCACCTACCTCATAAGCTTTTGCAAGGTTGCGACAAGGTCGTCAATTGTTTCGTCTTTACCGTTGCGAATATCCTCCGCCACACAGGTTTTGATATGATTTGCAAGCAGCTCTTTATTAAATGAATTGAGCGCCGCATTAACGGCAGAAACCTGAACCAGAATATCGGTGCAATAGGCATTTTTCTCAAGCATACCTTTAATACCCCTTATCTGCCCCTCTATGCGGTTAAGACGATTGATGAGAGCCTTGTACTCTTTCTCGCTTCTTTGCTTTGTTTTATTACTGTGACAATTTTCACATGCCATAAAATCAGTCCTTTATACTTTCATACCCCATAAGGGTATATTTATTATATACCCCCGTATGGTATATTGTCAATACTAAGATATTGATTCCAAAAATTTTATAGATATACTTATAGCAAAAAGCATTATATTCACCTTAAAACCTGTCACATACTTTTTCGTACGAAATTCGTGCAAAATGAAATTTAAAATTCTCTTGATTTTTAAAAATAAATCTGTTATAATAATCACATTGCGGATTAAGCGATTAGCTCCGCCTCGGTTTGCTATGCCGTGTAAAAATTAAGAGCACCTATGCGGGTGTGGTGGAATTGGCAGACACGTAAGATTTTGGTCACACTACCTCGGTGAAACAATTTAATATTTTGATTTTCGCAAGTTTATCTTGTTGAAATACACACGTGCGGGCGTGGCGGAATTGGCAGACGCGCTAGATTTAGGTTCTAGTGTCAACCGATGTGCAGGTTCAAGTCCTGTCGCCCGCACCAGTAAAGGTGGTTTTTTAACCACCTTTTTCTTTTTGCCAAAATTACTTAAAATGCCTTAAAAGTGGCTTAAACACTGGGTTTTTGAGATTTTAAAAATTCAGTTGAGTAATTTTGAATTAAGTTAAAACAAGATAAAATGCAGTCAAACTTACTGTCAAACTTACTGTCATTTTAGTTTGCCTGCCGATTTTCAAGGAAACAAGATAATATATTTTTAAATTTTATTACACCGTAACACAAAAGATTTTTCTATTATTAAAACAACAAAGAGGTTAAGCAATTTTTTCTAATGCTTAACCTCTTTTTTTATTTTGTTGATTACAGAGCATTCCCATACCATAACAATCCTCTATATTTTTGTTCTCAATTAACATTATGCTTCATCACCTACAAAACTACATATTGTCATCTTAATACCTCTTTTCTATTTTAAATATGACTACTTTTCTATTAAAAAGTGTACCACATATAAATCGCAACCAGTAAGCCTACTACTACTGAACAGATAAATAGTAGTACTCCAATATCCATATACTCTACAACCTTTCCTTTTATTTTATTATATTATACCATATATTA
>ULVF01063287.1_pt1 | contig 26450 bp, 28 predicted proteins | sample 1959201 | NCBI WGS metagenome assembly ULVF01 (sample SAMEA4835779, study PRJEB28245) | human gut metagenome | biome: gut microbiome; material: fecal sample | place: Denmark | collected 2008 | reverse complement strand
TTGTAGAAATATAATTTTTTGTTTCAGGGAAAGTTTGTAAATACATTGGTGCATAATGTATTGCTAAATTTATACCAATAAGTCTGGCTTTGTGCTGGTATTTTTTTGTTAAGCTTTTTTGATGTAATCTATATAAATACAAATGCTCAGTTATATTGGCTATTTTATATTTCAACCTTATTCTTAGCCAATAATCGTGATCTTCTGCAAGGAATTTTGTTTCATCATATTTTCCTATATTTTGAGCAACTTCTTTTCTATACAAAAAACAAGCTCCACAGGTACTAAAATTTAATAAATTTTCTGGAGTTGCCGGCATTTCTCCCCATACAGATGTTCCGCAGGTCGCTTTTTGGTTTAAATCACAAATTGCATAGACCATACCATATTCTGAATTATTTTCAAGGAAATTAATCATTTTTTCTAATGCTTCAGGGTAATATTCATTGTCATCTGATGTCCAGGTATAATAATCTCCGCTAGCATTAGAAAATCCGACATTTAAGGAGGCAGGTAATTTTTTATTTTTTTCGTTTCTTATTACTTTTATTCTCGGATCTTTTTTCAGGTAAGAATTTAATATCTCTGGTGTAGAATCTGTAGAGCAGTCATCAACAATTATTAATTCAATATTTTTATATGTTTGATTTAAAACAGAATCTATTGATTTAGCTAAAAAAAGTTCCCCATTATATGTCGGTAATACAATTGAGATTTTTTTACTCATCAAACCTCCAATAATATCCGAATAATTTTATACTTTTTTCAGCTTTATTCCATCTTATGCTAAACAAATTTTTTCTTAAATTTTTAAATTTAAATCTATTATAGAATTTATTAAAATTTGTTTTAATTTCAATTAGATCTTTTTTCTTATTTTTTTGCATAAACGGACAATCTGATATTATTTTTAAATCAATATCTGAAGCCATTTTATTGATTTGTTCGATAACTTCTTTAATTTCATTTTTAGTATATTTTTTATTCAAGACTATTTTAATATATGATAATTCTCTCATATATAGACAAGCTAAACAGTTTTTATCGGCAAAATTATTTTCTTTTAGCCAAGAATGAATTTCATTACTTCGTTTAAAAGGCAAAGTCCAATCTTTAAGATCATCAGAATGGTTTTTATTTAATCTTCTCCAATAATAATAAGCATTTGATGTATAATTAATTCTTTGAGCAAGGCACATTGTCTGAACCTGGAAAGGATTATCTGTCCATCCTGCCCCAGGGGCTTCAATGAATTTAATATTATTTTTGTTTAAAAATTCTCGTTTATAAATACAGCTCCATATACTCGGGTGATAATATAAAAAATAAGGATATTCTTTTATTGTAAACGATTTATCCTCAGGGATAAAATAATTCCATTTTGCTTTGGTACAAGAATGTTTATGTGCTGTTTGCAAGTTGTCATAAAAACAAGATTTTACGATATCTGAATTGTATTCTTTAGCAATATTATATAGATCTTCATACATTTTTGAATCAATATAATCATCAGGTTCTACAATTGCAACATATTCTCCTGTTGCTTTTTCAAGACCAACATTACAAGTTTGTCCATATCCGCCGTTATTTTTATGAACTGCTATAATTCGAGAATCTTTATTTGCATATTCATCAATAATTTTGGGGCAATTATCCTTTCCTCCGTCATCAATAAGAATTATTTCAATATCTTTCAGACTTTGGTTTAAAATACTATCAAGACATTCCCTTAGATATTTTTCAACCCCGTATATTGGAACAATTATTGATATTTTAGACATTATATAATCCTCGTTACACCTTTTACATAAAAGAAATTTAGGAAATTGAATTAAAATTTATTATGCTCTCTTTTGATTCTATAAATGTAAAATTTATTTAGATTAAATTACTTCTTACATTTAAAATTCAAATATAACAAATTGCAATTCTTTGTAATTATTTTACCATAAATAAAATCAATGAAATTTAAATTGTAATAAAAAATAATAATTTGACAAGATTGCAATATTCAAAATAAATTTTTGATAATGATATTTTGTTTTTTATATAAGTTATTACAAAGAATAAGAAAAATTTTTTAAATTTAAGTTATTTTTATTTCTTTTTTCCATTCTGTATAAAAATAAATTGCAAGTATAAAATATACTCCCCACATTAAAACTGTAGAATATGCTTTTATGCTTGAAAATATTACCAAATCCAACCACATTATAAAAGATAATCCATTTACTATCATCCATACAAGCCATTGTTCTATTGCTCGTCTTACTGTCAAATACATTCCGAGTATTGATAAAAATGTTGTAATACCGTCAATTATCGGGCTTTTGTCATTGAAGTGATGTAAAATAAAAATTGTGATTATGCAGCCTATAAGTCCGATTATACTTATTATTATTTGTTCTTTGATATTAAGTTTTATTTTTACAATTTCTTTCGATTCTTTTTTTAGATGTTGTTTCCATTTAAAAATTCCTAAAATTTGCATTGGGATATAATAGCACAGGTAAAGTAACATATTTCCCCATAGTGCATTTTTAAATGAGAGGAATATATAACAACTTGAGCCTAAAAGGCCGAAAAAGTAACAGGAAATTTTGCCCTTGCCTGCAATAATTGTGTATAAAATTCCACATATTGCATTTATTATTGCCGCAGGGTTATCTTTTAGGATTACTGCATTGATAAGAATTATTGAAAAAACTATAAACAGTCCTATTATTTCAAAGTTTTTCCAGCCTTGTAATTCTTTTTTTATAAATTCTGTGATTTTCATTATGAGCATTGTATAATGAATTGAGATGAAAGTACAAGCGATTTACAATAGCAAAATATTAAAAAAGGGATTGGAATTTGCAGCAGATAACGGCTCATTATTTGTAGCATCTGCATCTTTAGCATTGTCCACTGTTGCTCGTCCGCTTGTAATTATGGGAACGCCTGATACTGACAAAGAAAATAAAAAATATGCTTGTGCGAAATCTTTAGCATCAAGTGCTGTAGGATATTTGTTAATGCTTGGAGCTTCTTTGCCTGTATCGAAGGCGATTAAAAAAATTGATAAAAATCCAGGGAAGTATTTAAAAAAATCAACTATTAATGCATTAAAGGCAGGAGAAAAAAATCTTGCAAAATCAAAACGTTATAGTTTTGCAACTCAATTATTCAAATTAGGTTTGGGCTTTGTAATTGCTGTACCAAAATCTATTATGACTTGTGCATTGATTCCGCCTGTTATGTCAAAAATTTTCCGTAAAAAAGATGAGAAAAAAGCAAACAAACAAGTATCTTTTACTGGTTTGTATAATAGCGGAGTAGAGAGTTTATCAAAACGTTTCGGGAAAATAATTGATACAAAATCTGTTCAAAAAATGGCTGAAAAATTCCATAATACAAATTTTGAACAACATATAATTTCTTTGACGGATGTACTTGCAACTGGTGCTTTTATTCACCAGACTGCTAAAAGTAAGGGGATTGAAGAAAAAAGGAAAAAAGCTTTGATGTATAATGCCGGAATTTCTACAGGTTTGTGTATTGCAGGCGGGTATGCTTTAAATAATTTACTTGAAAAACCGACTGAAAAATTTATTAAGAAATTTTCTGAAGTAAATAAAAATTCACCCAAATTGGATAAGTACATTGAGGGAATAAAAGTTGTAAAACCTGCGTTAATTTTAGGAGGGATTTATTATATTGCAATCCCTATAATTTCAACATTTTTGGCAGATAAATTTGAGAGAAAAAATTTAATGAAAGAAGGTAACAATGAATTATTCGGAGATAAAATTACAAGGTCTTGATAAAGACGGAAATGAGAATGAATATACTTTAGCTGATTTTAAAGGGCAAAAAGTAGTTTTATATTTTTATCCTAAAGATAACACGTCAGGCTGCACTCAAGAAGCTTGCGATTTTAGAGATAATATGAACAGAATTACTCCAATTGCAACTGTAATTGGAGTGAGTCCAAATGATATTAAAAGTCATAAAAAGTTTAAAGAAAAACAGGATTTGAATTTCCTATTACTGTCAGATACTGAACATATATTATCTGAAGCTTTTAATGTTTGGAAAGAAAAATCTATGTATGGTAAAAAATATATGGGTATTGAACGTTCAACATTTATTCTTGATGAAAATGGTAATATTATTCAAGAATGGAGAAAAGTAAAAGTGAACGGGCATGTAGATGAAATTATACAGAATTTAAAATAATTATTTACCATGTTTAATGCTGTATGGTGTATCATAATGAAGTGGTAGATTTTTGGCATTATCTATTATTTTTTGTAATTTATTGACAAATTTTTTATTGTTAATGCTCGCAGGTCTTTTAATTAAAGTCCATAATTGTCCACCGCTTAATTTTTTACCTGTTAAATTTTTTTCATCAATTCTAAATTGAATATACGCTTCGGAATATTTAATTTGTTTTTCACGAGGCAGTTTTTTGTATTCTTCTATTTTTATATCTTTTAATTTATGACCATTTTTATGTGCATGAGCAATAGCTTCTTTTAATGCTGTTGGATTCATTTGTATTAATCCATATACACCTGCTCCTTTTGCGGCAGGATCAAATCTTGATTCTTTAAACATTATTGCAGCAAGATCTTCTGGATTGCAATTAATTCTTTCTGCCATAGCTGTAAGTTCATCAAAAAATTCTTGCGAAAGACGCGGAAAAACTTTTGTCCAATTGGCATGAAGTTCTTGACTAATACTTTTTTTATTTGATTCTAATGGTGTTTCAATTGGTTTTTTGAAATCAAAAATAGGTTTAAATGTCGGAGGTTTTAAATTAAATTCAGGCAATTTTATTGAATTTGGTCTTAATGGGCCTATTCCTTGAATATTTTTTTCATCGCTCATAAAAACATTAACCTTTCTTACTTGTTATTAATACGTCAGAAAGGTAAAAAAACTTTAGATATTATTAAATTATTGTTACATTTTAATATTTTTACCGAGTTCTTTAACGGTTTTAATATCTTCTTCAGGGGCTTTGCCTACAGTTGTAAGATAATTACCTACCATAATTCCTTCAACACAGCTGTTTAGGGCTTTGCGTTGATTTGCTTCGGATAATCTCATTCTGCCACCGCAAAAACGTAGGATTGAATTCGGGTTTGCAATTTTGAAAATTGCTAAAGTTCTTAATACATTTTCCTCGTCAATTTTATCAAGATAATTTTCAAAAGGTGTTTCAGGGATTGGCATTAAAATATTAATAGGAATTGAATCCGGTTGAATTTCAGCAAGTTCAAGAGCCATTTCAATTCTTTGTTCTACGCTTTCTCCCATACCTAAAATTACACCACAGCATAATTCCATCCCGTATTTTTTTACTAATTTACAGGTATTTAATCTGTCATCAAAGCTGTGAGTTGTACAAACGCTTGGGTAGTATGATCTTGATGTATTGATATTGTGGTGAAATCTTTTTAGTCCTATTTCAGATAATTTTTTTGCTTGTTCTTCATTTAAAATCCCAATCGAAGCACAACTTTTTAGTCCGTCAATTTTGTTAACTTCTTCAATCATTTTTAAAATAGTATCAAAATCGCTTTCATCCGGAGTTTTGCCAGATGTTACAATTGCAAATCTTGATGCTTTATGAGCTTTTGCTTCGAGTGCAACTTTTTTTACTTCTTCTAAAGGAACGAGAGGATAAGATTCTATATTTGTGCAGTAATGAGAACTTTGTGCACAATATTTGCAGTTTTGCGAACATTTCCCGTTTCTTGCGTTAATTAGTGAACAAAATTCTATGTCTTGTTTAATATATTTTGATGCTGTTTGTAAAAGTGTATCTAAATCCTCGTTATAAAGTTTTAATAATTCTTCCTTATTCATCTTAAATCCTCTTTGATTAATCATATATCCTTAATTGACTAAAGTCAATTCATATGTTAAAATTGGCTCACAAAGGAGCAGAATATGTTTTGTCCAAATTGTGGTAAACAAATTAAAGATTATGATAATTTTTGCAGATATTGCGGTATTGATTTGAAAAAAGATAGCTTCAATCAAGAGCCTGATAAAGAAGTTTTTATTGAAAGACCTGAACATCAGGTATCTGTTAATTTGGATGAAAATAAAAATAAAAAAGAAGAATACACTTTACCTGATGATAACTCAGAAGAACTTGTGTTATATGACATAAAAAAACATTGGATGGCTCTTTTTTGGCCTATTGTTATGACTCCTGTATTCTTTGTTTATTTTTGGGCAATATTTTTAAATACTCACAGTTTTTTTAGCTGGGTGATAGTATTTTTACTGTTATTACCTATTGTGTATCCTATTTTGAGATTTAATTCTGATAAAATTATTATTACAACTAAATATGCTCATATTAAAATAGGAGTTTTAAACCCTGAAGAAATAGATATTCCTTTAAAAAAACTCGATATGTTAGACATTTACCAAACTACAATGGGTAGAATTCTTGATTATGGAATGGTGTCTTTTACATATAAATCAGAAAAATATGATTACAGTTATATCAAAGCACCTGAAGATTTGCAGTATATCATTGATGATCCTGCAAGATTTGTCCATGAAGCTATGGAAGAAGATGACGAAACTTTTGTCAAATAGAATGTTTAAAATGTAAATGTATCAGGATTTGATTCTTCATTAACTCTTTCATTTCTGTTAAGATTTGAAATTGCTTTCATATCTTCATCTGTTAATGTAAAATCAAATATATCAGCATTTTCTTTAAGTCTTGCTTCATGTACAGATTTTGGGAGTACAATCAAACCTCTTTGGACTTCCCATCTTAGAACAATTTGTGAAATTGTTTTAGAATATTTGTCAGCTAAAGATTTTAAAAATTCGTCTTTAAAAACTTTTCCTCTCGCAATAGGACTCCAGCATTCAATTTCAATACCTTTATCCTGATTGTATTTGATTAAGTCATTTTGAGTAAGATATGGATGAACTTCTATTTGGTTTACTGCAGGGATAATTTCTGCTGATTTTAAAAGTTCTTCCATATGTTGAGGGTGAAAATTGCTTACCCCAATTGCTTTGAATACTCCTTTTTTGTAGTATTCTTCCATAATTTTCCAAGTTTCAACAAATACATCTTTTACAGGCCAATGGATTAAAAACAGGTCGATGTAATCTGTATCAAGTTTTTTAAGACTTTCTTCTATGACTTCGTGTTGCCTGTGAGCACGCATATCATCATTCCAGATTTTAGTTGTAAGAAAAATTTCTTTTCTGTCAATTCCGCTTTGTTTAATCCCTTGAGCGACGTCTGTTTCATTTGCGTAAAATTTCGCTGTATCAATGTGTCTGTAACCTAATTCAAGAGCGGTTTTTACTGCTTGAGCTGTTTCTTCTCCGCTGTTGTATACTCCAAGTCCTAATATTGGGATTTGGGTTCCATTATTTAATTTTTTGTATTTGTTGTGTATCATAATTCCTTTTTTTAATATATATTTTCAAATTTTAATTTGTTTGAATATAAGTTATCAATTAATTGAGCAATATTTTCTTTATTTTTTTCAGGGTTTGGTTTGATTTTGTCGTAATAATTTGGCACACTTTTAATATTTTCTACAGGTTTGTATTCATAATTTTTATTATTTACCCAACTTGTAACTTTTTCTGTAATCGGATCTATTTTTTTGATGATACTAATTGTTTTTCCATCACGTTTATAAATAGAAATTGTAACAATTTTACCTGTATCTAAATCATATTCTTGAATTGAAGAAATTTTAGTTTCATCTTTTACATTAAAATTAATCGTTCTGATTTTTTTCCCGGTATTAATATCATATTCATCAACAGATTTATATAATACATAGTTGATAGTTCTGATTTTTCTACCTGTTTTTCTATCATATTCATCGACTGAACGAATTTTTTTATCATTGAAATAGTCGTAATGTGTTGTTTTAATCTTTGATCCTGTAATAGAATCAAATTCTACAATTCTGTCAACCGATTTCCCATTTTTACGATATACGACTTCTTCTCTTGTTTCAGGATGCGCATTTGAATATAGAAGTCTTAAATGAGAATTTTCTTTTTCTGATTTGTGTGGTAACACGTTTTGGATAGCAGTTAGTAGTTTCATTTTAAATTTCTCCTACATATATAATACATGATAAAATATTTTTTGCTATTTTATGTAAAGTATTATACATTATTAAAATTAGTAAAATATTACCCGATACGGCAAATTAGTATATATCAACATATTAACTTCTTTTTGCCAAAAGTTTCAAGAAAGTTTTGTAATCAGTTCCCCAGCTTGCCATGGCATTTAAAACGGATGCAAGGCTGTAACCGACATCTGTCAGAGTATATTCTACTCTTGGCGGGATCTGTGGAAATACTTCTCTTTTGACTAGTCCGTCATCTTCCATTTGCCTTAAATTGTGAGTGAGTACTTTTTGAGAGATTCCGCTGCAGGATTTTTTTAATTCCCCAAAACGCTTGGTTCCATTTAATAAATCCCTTATAATCAATATTTTCCATTTTTCCCCAATAAGTTTTAATGTTGTTTCTACAGGACATTTAGGTAGTTCTTTTAATTCCATAAAACCTCTGTTAGTATCTTTTGGTAAGTAAAAGATATTTTTATACTAGCAGATTTTTCTAATAAAGTCAAAAAAATAGGTTACATTTTAATGTAACCTATTTTAGTATTTTTAAATAATTTTATATATTAAATAGTAAATTATCGATGAAATAATCATACAAGCAGGAATTGTTAATACCCAAGCGATTACGATATTCCCTACAACTCTCCATTTTACTGCGTGAGCGTGAAAAGTTGAGCCTACACCCATAATTGCTGTTGAAATAACGTGAGTTGTACTTAGTGGAATCCCAAAATGAGATGCAGTCAAAATTAATCCTGCAGCAGATGTCTCAGCTGCGAAACCATGGATAGGTTTCAGTCTTATAATTTTGTGTCCCATTGTTTTGATAATTTTCCAGCCGCCGTTCATCGTTCCTGCAGCCATTGTGAGGGCACAAGCGATTATTACGTAAATAGGGATTTCAAAATCTCCAGTAGGGCTTTTATGAAGAACACCTCCCGCTAGGAGAGCAAGAGTTATTATACCCATAGTTTTTTGCGCGTCATTTGAACCGTGACTTAGTGCCATAAGTCCTGAAGATAAGAGTTGTAATTTTCTGAATTGTTTATTGACTGTATTTGGGGTTTCTCTTAAAAGAATTACAATCCAAGCGATTAAAAGCATTAAAGTAAATCCTACGCAAAATCCTAACATTGGAGATGTAAACATTGGAATTATTACTTTATCTATCAATGTGTGGAAATGGACAACATTAATCCCAGCTTTTACGATTGCTGCACCTAAAAGTCCTCCAATCAATGCATGTGAAGAACTTGATGGCAGTCCAAGCAGCCATGTGAACAAATTCCAGATTACAGCGGCCAAAAGTGCGCAAAAAATTACTGTTAAAGTAATTAAATCTGCATTTACAATACCTGAACCGATAGTTTTTGCAACGTGGGTTCCTGTCAGTGCTCCGATAAATTCTAAGCTTGCTCCAAACAGTACAGCTTGTTTTGGGGAAAGAACTTTTGTAGATACAACAGTTGCAATTGCATTTGCACAATCATGAAATCCGTTGATAAATTCAAATACAAGCGCAACTATTACAACTGCTATTAAAAGTAAAATAGTTATACTCATTTTTTACCTTACCTAACTTTGTTTTAATACTACATTCAGGATTGTATCCGATACATAGAAACAAGCATCAAAAGCATTTTCAATTTCTTTGTACATATCTCTTAGTTTTATAACGTCAAGAGCTTCATATTGACCGGAAAACAAATTGCCCATAGCTCGGCGGTGAATTTCATCTCCGTGAGATTCAATTTCTTTCATTTCAATATTGAGCTCTGTAATTTCTTCAACATCAGATACTTTTTTGAATTGTTTTATAATTTCTCCGAGTTTTTCTGTAGCTTGTACCAAAGTTAAAGCCTGTTCTTTCATTTCGTCAGTGTAGTTATTTACTCTGTACACATCTAAATTAAGACAGGCTTTTACAATTTTTTTAGTTATTTTATTTAATTGAACTGCAATTGTTTGAATATCTTCTCTTTCAATCGGGGTGATAAAACTTTTGTTTAACTGTTTTAGGCAAGCTTTATATGATAGTTTACCTTTCCTTTTATATTTCAGAGCTTTTTCTTTATACTCATCATTCAAATGATTATGCATAATCTCATCATATAATTTTGCTGTCTTTAAACAGATTTCCGCACTTTCCTGAAAGTATGTAAAAAACATTTTATCTTCAGGAGGCATAATGTACGACATTAAATTGAATTTTGGCATGATATAAATCTCCTTTTCATACACACACGCCAAGCATAACCAAAAAACAATTTATTTGAAAGTACATGTTTACAATTATTAATGCTTATTTTGTTTACAATTTTCAGGTTCTGAATGAATTGTAATATTTGATGTTCCAAGTTTTTCTTGAATTAACGCTTCAATCTCATCACATATGTTATGACAATCATAAATTGTCATATCATTTGGGAATAGCATTGTGATTTCAATGTCTGTAGAAGGTCCTGAACGTCTTGCTTTTAAGTTTTTGTATCCTTTAATTTTACTGTTGTCATAAGAGTCGATTATATTTTCAATAACTTTTAAATCTTTCGCAGGTAGTGAGCCATCTAATAAATTGTTTAGGGTTTCTTTGGAAATCGAATATCCTGCTTTTACTATAAATAGTGCTATAAAAATAGCGATTATAGGATCTAACAGATGTATTCCTGTAATTTTTATTAAAATTAACCCTGCCATAACGCCTAATGATGAATATACATCAGTTCTCAAATGTTCACCGTCAGCAAATAATGATACTGAATTTGATTTTTTTGCAACATAAAAAAGATATGTGCTGACTAAGATATTTGCAACTACTGCAAATAACATTACATAAATGCCTAAAGTTGTATCCATTTCAGAATTTGCACCGAAAAATAATTTTCTGCAAGCTTCATAAATAATGTAAAAAGCTGCAAAAATAATTAACCCGCCTTCAATAAATCCTGACATATCCTCATATTTTCCATGTCCGAACGGGTGGCATTCATCTGCTGGTTCTGAAGATTTCATCACTGCAAAAAATGTTAAAACAGAAGCTAAAAAGTCGCTCAATGAGTGAATTGCTTCTGAAATTATACTGATTGATCCTGATATAATTCCTGCGATAAGTTTTAAAATAATTATTATGGCATTTGAGGAAATTGATAGTCCTGCTGCTAGTTTTTTTTCGGTCAAAATATTCATATCTTACTCTTTTTTTATTTTTAAATAATTTTTTATAAGCTGGATTCTGTTGAGCTATCACCCTTAGAATGATTTATATTTTAGACTGACTTGTTGTTAATTGTCATTGCGAGGCTTTAACCGAAGCAATCCAGCCTATATTTTTTTCAAACATTTTAACATGTTTTTAGTATCTTTATCAACCCTTAGAGATTCACAAATTTTTTGAATACTTTTATTAAAAGTCCAATTATCGAGTTTTGAAGTTTTTAGGTATTTGTGAGTTTTTTCGGGCAATTTAATATAACATATTGAAAGAGCCCATGCAACACTCATTTTTGAATAATATCTTTCATCTTTAAAATTGTCGATTAATTTTAAGATTTTTTCGATATATTTTTCTTCAATAAAATAAGATAAAAGCATTACATACCCAAAGCGCAGGTCATATTCTTTATCAGAGATAAAATACGGTTGTATGAATTCCCATACTAACTCTTTATTTTGATTAGTAAATTTGAGGCTGTTGCAAAAAGTGTCGCATACTGCCCAGTTATCAATTTTAGGGACAAAATTTTTGACATATTCAAGAATTTCTTCAGGATTTTTTTTAATAAGTCCGATAATCATTCCCTGAAGCATCACTTCTTCCATAAATTCACATTGTTGCTTGTTGACAAATTCTTCCCATTCTCCGCTTTTATAGATTTCTTTTGCAATTTTTCTTAAAGTTGGTAATCTGACACCAAGTATATTGTCAATATTTGGGATTAATGAGGCTGAAAATTTTTTATAATCAGGGTCTGCTTCTTTTAAAATTCGTTGTTTTATTTTCTGATTACAAATTTCTGATTTGTTCATTTTATTTATACTCTTTTTAAAAGCACGACAGCGTGAGCTTCTATTGCAAGTTCTTGGCCTACTGCGTCCATTTTTTCATTGGTTTTTGCTTTTATTGACAGTCTATCAGGGTCGATTGAAAGAATTTGTGATAAAACTTCTTTCATTTTCGGGATATAAGGCATCATTTTAGGCTGTTGAGCTATAATGTTGCTGTCTATATTTTCGATTGCATATTTTTTTTCTTTAATAAGTTTATATACATCTTTTAATAGTACAGTGCTGTCAGCGTCTTTGTATAAATCGTCAGTGTCAGGAAACAATGTTCCAATATCAGATAGGGCAAGTGCACCAAGCATTGCATCAATTATTGCATGAATTAATACATCGGCATCTGAATGTCCGAGAAGACCTTTTTCATGAGTAATTTTTACCCCGCCGATTATTAAATCTCTTCCTTCTGTAAGTTTATGAATATCGTATCCAAGACCTATTCTATACATATTCCCCTCATATTACAAATTTTTCCATCGCTTTTACAAAACCGTCATTTTCGACTGTGTCAGTTATATAATCTGCGCATTCTTTTAATTCAGGTGTAGCATTGCCCATTGCAACCTTAATCCCGCCTGCTTTTAAAAGTTCTATATCATTATTTTGATCGCCGATTGTAAGAATTTCTTCTTTTGTCAATCCCCATTTTTTTGCTAAAAATTCAACTCCGAGTGATTTTTTTGCTTGAGCACTTCCAATTTCGCAAAAATAAGGAGTTGATTTGACTATGTATAATTGCGGGAATTTTTGTTGTAATTCGTTTACCCAACCTGTTACTCTTTCTGCATCACTATAATCAATTGCAAGAATTTTATTTACATTTTTTATTTCCAAATCATCGAATGAGCAGACTGTATATGATACGAATTTGCCTTCAGTATATTTTTTTACGTAATCGTTATCTTTTTCCACATACAATTTATCATTAATATATAAATTTATATGAATATTATTATCTCTTGCCCATTTAATAATTTGTTTTGCGATTTCAGAATCTAAATTTTGTTGATATAAAGTATTTCCGTTACAGTCTTTAATCAGTCCGCCTTGATATGAAACAACAGGTGTTTTAAGTCCTAATACTTCTGTTATATGATGAGTAGCACAATGCATTCTGCCTGTTACAAGTACAACTTTTACGTCTTTTTTGCAAAGATTTTTGATACAATTTTTTACACCGTCAGAAAATCCTGTATCCCATTTAACGATAGTGCCGTCAATGTCAGTTGCAACCATTTTAATTTTTTTTTCAGCAGACATAATTTATCCTTTAATTTGGGCTCTCATTAATGCACAAAGTGTTTTTGCATCATTAATTTCACCGTTATTAATCATTTTTAAAACGTCATTATATTTATATTCAAATGCTTGAATAATTTCGCCTTCATCAGGGTGGCAGTGAGTAAATTCTAAATCTTCAGCTTCGTATAAGTACAATTTTTCATCACTGTAACCGGGTGATGTGTATACATAGCCTAAGTCAGTCCATTTGTTTGCACAATAGCCTGTTTCTTCTTCTAATTCTCTTTTAGCTGCTTCAAAAGGATCTTCTCCGATTTCAAGTTTCCCTGCAGGCAATTCATACAAAACTTCTTTCATTGGGTATCTGAATTGTTTAACTAAAAGGATTTTATCTTCTTTTTTAGCTAAAATTACGACACCGCCTGAATGTTTAACAACTTCTCTAAAGCTTTCTTTCCCTGTCGGCAGTTCAATTTTGTCTTTATAAAGCTTTACGACTCTTCCGTTAAAAATTAATTCTGATTCAATAGTTTTTTCCGTAAATTCCATAATTTAATATTACCACGAAAATTTTTACAACGCTCTAATAATAGCTTTTATGTTTATGTCAGTAACCTTTAGTAATGCTATGGTTCTTGCTGTTTCATCAAAATTGCCTAAATGTTTTAAGACTTCTGCAGTTTTTAAAATAAGAGTTTGATTATTTGATTTTAAAAGCTCTCTTATTGCTATTACATCTGTTGCAAAATCAAGTGCTGTAAAAACTAAAGGGCTGTTTTCGTTTAATTCTGCATTAACGTGTGATTCTAATTCTTTTTTATTTGCGTTTTTTAATAGTTTTTTTATGTCGTTAATTTCATTTTTTGTATTTTTGTCTTCATCAAACAAATATTCGTCATTTTCTGTTAAAACGTCAAATTTTTCTTGAGCATTTAAAATTACAATTGCTGTTTTGTTGTCATCGTGATTGTTAATCAACTGCTCAAATACTTCATATAACTCAAAATCAAAAACACAAGAAAGCGGAAGGATTTCTCCAAGACCATTGATTATGTAATTAATTGCCAATAGTGTGTTTTCATAATATTTTTCGAGCAAATCAAATAAATTCTCAAGATAAGGTATTTCTCCTGCAATATTTTCAGGCATTGTAGAATTTTTCATTGTATCAAAAATTGCAGGAATAGCTTTTTTGTCCCCATATGCCACCAAAAATTTTACGGCTGACAATTTTTCAAAATCATCTCCGTTATTCAACTTTGTAATAGCAATATTGTATGTTTCTTTATCTTGCCATTCCCCGAGAGCTGAGGCGCAATTGTGGGCAAGATAGTCATTCTCTGAATATGAATTTGCTTTTAAATATTCATAGGCAAGAGGGTCTTGAATTTTTCCGAAATATTTTGCAGCATAAATTTTTTCATCCAACGTGCCGTTTTCGAATTTTTCAAGCATTAAATCCGTTAAATCTTCATCGGCATATTTTACGAGGGCTGAAATTATTACATCTTCATAGTAAGGAGAATAATATTTTAAAAATTCAATTAAATTTTTATAATTGCTATCATTAATTTCTTTTGCAATTCTTTGTGCGACATTGTCTTTTACAAAATCAAACAAAAAACTATCGTTATCAACGAGTTCTTTGAAAAGATCAATATCACAATCATTGATAAGGTGTTTTGTAACGGCCTCGTAGCCGAATTTACCCGTAAGTTTTTTTAATTGTTCTGACATATAAATAGGTTTCCGTATAAATATGGGTTTAAGAATTAATCCAAATAGAATACAGTAATAACTTTATGACCTTCTTCAGCGTATTGAACTGCGTTATGCAAAGTTTTACTTGTATGAGACAAGAAACAAATTAATTGGTTACAATCGTCAATAATTTCTCTGTTGCAAACACGAGAAGCATCAGCTAATGTCATCATAGCTCTGTCAGGATGTTCGATGATATTTGGAACACCGATAAGTTGATTTTGAACGTCAGAAGGTTGTTGTCCGATTGTTTGAGGTAAAATAACTTTTAATTTATCAGGATTTGCTTTCATAGCGCCTCTGATTGCAGCAGCGTTTGTACCTGAAGAACCGCCTGATGTAATAATTGTATTTCCTTGAGTTACAAGAGCCGTAGCAAGTGTCTCAATCATTTGTTGATGAGTAATCGGAAGATTACGGCTTCCGATAATTGCAATTTTTTTTGCAGATTGTTGAATTGTAGCTAATTCCATTGCCAATTCATCTACTGTATCAGGTGAATCTGACGATACTGTGTCCATGTCATCAATAGGTACAACAATTGAACTTTGTTTTTCTTTATTTTCGTCTTCAGAACCCATATAAATATTCATCATGTCAGTTTCCACCATTTTTCCTACTTTCTAATTGCAATCTGTATATTTTTAGTTTATGCTGATTATATCACAAAAATTTGATTTTGGGAATAGGGATATGGAAAATATATTGGATAATCTTAACAAAGAGCAGAGAGAAGCTGTTCAAACAATTCAAGGCCCATTGCTTGTCTTAGCAGGCGCAGGGAGCGGAAAAACAAAATTACTTACCTCAAGGATTGCTTATTTAATTCAAAACGGTGTAAAACCGAGAAATATTTTAGCGGTTACATTTACCAACAAGGCGGCTAAAGAGATGAAAGAACGTCTTGGAAATATTTTGGGTGAAAATGTTGTTAAATATATGTGGGTAGGCACTTTCCACGGTATTTGCGGAAGAATTTTAAGAGAAAATATCGAAAATTACAGTTTTCAATCCGGTAAAAGATTAGATAAGAATTTTTCTATTTACGATGAAAATGATAGTAATGCTGTTATTAAACAGGCTATAAAAAAATTAAATTTAGATGATAAAGTATATCAGCCTAAACTTGTAAAATCCATAATTTCTAACGCAAAGAATAAAATGCAGGACGCTTATACATTTGCGACTTTTGCAAGAGATTTCAAATCTCAAAAGATTGCGTCAATTTATGAAGAATATGAAAATGCTTTGAATAATAATAATGCAATTGATTTCGATGATATGCTTCTTTTGACAGTAAAACTGCTAGAGCAATGCAAAGAAGTTCGTCAATTGTATTATGACCGCTTCCAACATATTCTTGTGGATGAGTTTCAGGATACAAACATGGCTCAATATAAGCTGATTAATATGTTATACACAAATCTTGAGTCAGAAATTCCTGATGAAAGATCATTATGTGTAGTAGGTGATGTTGACCAATCAATTTACAGCTGGCGTGGCGCTGATTACACAATTATTTTGAATTTCCAAAAAGATTTTAAAAAGACTAAATTAATAAAATTAGAGCAAAATTACCGTTCGACAGCAAATATTTTGAACGTTGCAAACGCAATTATTGAAAATAATACAGAGCGTGTGGACAAAGTTCTTTATTCGCAAAAAGGTGACGGTGAATTAATTGATTATTACGAAGCTCAAGATGAAGCTGATGAAGCAAACTTTATTGCAAGCAGAATTAAGCAGGATTCAGGCGGAGATTATAACCGTTACGCAATTCTTTATCGTACAAATTCTCAATCCCGTGCGCTTGAAGAAGCATGCATGGCAGCCGGAATTCCATATAGAATTTACGGCGGTTTGAAATTCTATGACCGTAAAGAAATCAAAGATATAATTGCTTATCTTAAATTAATCTATAATCCTGATGATTCGCAAAGTTTCAGACGTATAGTAAACGTTCCTAAACGTGCCATAGGTGATACTACGGTAAAAGCTCTTTCAGATTTTGCTGACTCAAAAGATGTAAGTCTGTTTGAAGCGATTAAAGAAATTGAAGAATCAGAATTATCTCCGAGAGTTCAATCAAAATTAAAGGATTTTGCAGAATTAATAATAAAATTTAAAAATGCAGTAGGCTCATATTCTTTGCAGGAGTTTGTAACTCTTGTCATAGAAAAAACAGGATATTTGGCAGAATTGCAATCCCAAAATACTCCTGAAAGTGAAGCTGATATTGAAAACTTGCAAGAGTTAGTAAACGTTGCGGGTGAATTTGTTCCTGAAGAATCTGATAATGCTTTGGGTGAATTTTTACAACAAGTAGCATTGGTGTCAGATCTTGACGGTATGGACGATATTTCAAACAACGTTACTTTAATGACACTGCACTCTGCTAAAGGTTTGGAATTTCCTGTAGTATTTTTAGCAGGTTGTGATGAAGGTGTATTCCCGCATCAAAGAACATTCAATATTCCGTCAGAAATGGAAGAAGAACGCCGCTTGATGTATGTAGGCGTTACTCGTGCAGAAGAAAAATTGTATCTGTCTTCTGCTAAACGCCGTCAAATGTGGGGAGAATACAAGTATTACAATCCTTCAAGATTTATTGATGAAATTCCTCGTCAACTTCTTAACTCTATCGGTTTTGAAGGATCTACAAGCGGAACTTCAACATTCCAAAATGCTGTATCAAAAGCTCGTACAGGCAAATCTGATTTTTCATATTCTGCAGCACAATCTGACAGTTACGGATATGTAAAACCATCTTCTGGATTTGGAAAAGGCTTTGTTGCTCCGACAAGAGGACTTGCAACAGGAAATTCTCAAAGCGACAGACAAAGACAAAATTCTTCATACTACAACCAACCTCAAAGGACTCCAAGTCGTACGATTTTGGTTAAATCAAAAGAAAATAAACAACGTGATGAAGAAAAAGTAAAAGAATTTTTTAAAGATAATGCTATAAAACGTATGCTCGAAGAAAAAAGACAAAAAGAGCGTATGCAACAGGAAGCGGAAGCCGAGCGTCAGAAGAAAATGGAAACTACAACTCCTATTGAATATGTATTCAATGAAGGAGAAAGAGTTTTCCATGACAAACTCGGTATAGGACATATAAAAGAGGTTACCCAAATCGGTGACAGCATGATGTATACAATAGACTTTGGCCGTCAGGGTGTAAAAGCTATGGACGCAGCTTATGCAAAATTGAAAAAGTTCTAATCTTCGATATTTTTAACAAAAATACTAAAGAATTCAGCTAAAGTTATTCCCATAGCGTTGCATATTGCATTTATAGTTGAAATTTTAATATCTTTAGTTCCTTTTTCAGCGTAACTTACACAACTTTTTGATAAATCAGCTGACCATGCAAGTTTTTCAGCTGTCAAATGTTTGCTTTTCCTAAGTTCGGATATTCTTTTTGCAATATGTTCATTAATACTCATATAATAATACCATTTAATTAATATTGACATATTAATACTAATTTAGTAGAATTAAATTCTATATAGTGGTATTACTATAAAGAACTATAACAAATAGGTAATTGATAATGAATTTGAATGCAACTCAAATAAAAATCTTAGAGGTGTTATCATCTGGTAAAACTGCAAAACAAACAATGTTAGATTTGAATTTATCAAAATCTGAATATTATAAATTATTTAATAATTGTAAAATTCAATTGAATGCTAAAAATAAGATAGAAACATTGTTAAAAGCTATAACTTTGCAAATTATAGATAAAAATAGTTGTAAAAAAGAAATAAATTAATTTTCTATTTTATTTAAAAAAAGTAGTTTGGACTTCCAAGGGCAGGACGTCTTCTAAATTGGCGTAATACTGTGGCTGAATATGGCAATTCTTCATACATTTTTAATTCTTCTGGGAATGGTGATACTTTCATTCCTGTGTATGTTTCTATGATTTTTTTGTCATATTCTTCAATCCCTGATGATTGTGTTAATTCTACATTTTTTATAGTTCCGTCTTTTGAGATAATACATTTCATTACAGGTTCTTGTGGAATGTATGAGTAGATTGTCGGAATTCTATCAAATAAATAATTGCTGACTTTTTGTATGTATTTTTGATATGCTTGTTTAACTTCTTCAGGAGGCTCGACAGGCATGATTGACATTCTTGCTGTTTGGTATCTTTGGACTTTGTGTTGAAATCCGCTTGTCATTACGATATTTGCAAGGTTTGATTCTTTCGGGAAAGGTTTGAACGGAGCTGATTTTTGAACAGCTTCAATTACAGCTTTATCAAAATTTGTTCCGCTTGCCTGCTTAACTTGAATATCGGTAACGCTTCCGTCAGGGTGTATTGTATAACTTACTGCAGATACTGCATCTTCAGGTCCTGTGTATTTGAGATTGTTTTTTACTATACTTTGAACTTCTTTGCCGTATTCATCAACAAATTTATTTACATCAAATTCGTCTGCAAATGCAAAATTTGTTAATAACCCAACAAATATAAGTAATTGTATAATTTTTTTTAACATTTTAGCTCCTCATTTTAGAATTTACCAATTGACAGGAATAAATATAGGAGGATAAATTCTTGTATTTTTATTCATGTCAAATGTGTATTTGATTTCTTTCTTTTTTAATATGGCAGGAGGTTCAGGTAGTCTGTAACCTGTTAATGTTTTTATAATATTGTTATCATATCTTTTAGAACCAGAAGATGATAATATTTCAACTTTTTTGATAGTTCCGTTTGGTAAAATTGTTATTTCAAATACTGCACTGTCGGTTATCCAAGAATAAGATGTTGGAAAACGTTTTTTTATTAGTTCTCTGACTTTATAATAATAGCGATTATCAATTTGTTGTGCATTTGGGGTATCTTTGACATAAACATTATTATGCACATTGTAAGTATTTGTGAAATTAAAATCATAATTAATATTTATGCTGTCATATTTAATATTTGGTGGAAAAGGTTTAAATGGAGCTGATTTTTGAACAGCTTCAATTAATTGTTTGTTGAGTTCTTCATCTTCTGATGATATAACTTTTATGTTTTCAACAGAACCATTTTTATTTACAGTAAACGATAATGTTGCCTGTGTATTTTTTTCTCCTTTATATTTAAAATTTGTATTGATTTGTTCTTGTAAATATTTATTATATTCTTGAATCGTTTGATTGTCAGATTCTGCAAAAGTAATATTTCCTGTTAAAAATGCAAGAATACCAAAAATTATAAACCATTTTTTCATACATTAACCCTCTTTAATTTTTTATGAAATTTTTATTGAAAAAGACCTTTGAATTTTTTATAATTCGATTTCAAGTTTGTTCTAAAACCTGATTGATAAGTGAAGCTACATGCTTTTTTAGTTTAGACTTTTCAAGTTTATACTAAAATCTGATTTGCGGGTGAAGCGGCACGCTTCATTTGAAACGTCGCATCATTTTCATAGCTTTATTCATTGCATGCTTGCCAAGTTTCCCTTTGAAACCGCCAAGACCGCCCATGTTACCCATTTTACTCATGTCAGGCATGTTTTCCATTTTGCCGAACATATTTTTCATATCTGACATGCCTTTCATCATCATTCTCATTTGTTCAAACTGTTTTACGTATGTATTTATTTCTGCTAAATCCATACCGCAGCCTTTTGCAATACGTTTTTTACGACTTGTATTAAGCAAGTCAGGGTTTGAACGTTCTTCAGGTGTCATGCTGGAAATGAACACTTCCATTTTTTTGAATTGTTTGTCACCTTCATGAGAAATCTTATCTCTGTCATCTTTGCCTATATTAAGACCAAGCATGCCAAGTAGGTTGCCCATAGAACCGAAAGCTTGCATTTGTTTTTGCATTTTCAAGAAATCGTTGTAAGAAAAGTTATTCTTACTCATTTTTTCTTCAAGTTCACGAGCTTGTTTTTCATCAAAAACTTCCTGTGCACGTTCTACAAGTGATACTATATCACCCATCCCTAAAATACGTGTAGCCATGCGTTCAGGGTAAAAATCTTCCAGGGCATTAAGTTTTTCGCCTGTACCTGTTAATTTAATAGGTTTGCCTGTGCAGTATACAACGCTTAATGCAGATCCGCCTCTGCTGTCACCATCAAGTTTTGTCAATACAAGACCTGTAAGACCTAATTGTGCGTCGAAGTTTTCGGCAACGTTTACAGCTTCTTGTCCTGTCATTGAATCAATTACAAGAAGTTTTTCAGTCGGGTGGAAAATTCTGTCTATTAAAAGAAGTTCCGCCATCATGTCAGTATCGATTTGTAATCGGCCGGCAGTATCTAAAATAAGTGTATTAAATCCGTTTTGATTAGCATAATCAATTGCACCTCGTACAATTTGTTGAACGTCTTTGCTATCAGGAATTGTAAAGACTTCATTTTCAATTTCTTTACCAAGAGTTTGTAATTGAGAAATAGCTGCGGGCCTATATACGTCACATGCCACAAGGAGTGGTTTTCTGCCTTCTTTTTTTAATTTAACCGCAAGTTTTGCAGATGATGTTGTCTTCCCTGACCCCTGAAGTCCAAGCATCATAATCATGTTTGGATTACCTGAAAAATCAAGCGGTTTAGCTTCTTTCCCAAGTAAATTTATAAGTTCATCGTGAACAATTTTGATTAATTGTTGAGAAGGATCAACGCCTTCTAAAACTTTTTCACCTTCAGCTTTATCTTTAATTGAAGATATGAAAGCTTTTACAACACGTAAATTTACATCAGCATCTAAAAGAGCTCGTCTGATTTCTCTGAGAGCTTCCTGCATATTATCTTGGGTAAGCTCTTTACCTCGAGTTTTGCTGATTATTTCCTGTAATTTTTCACTTAAACTATCAAACATATTTGAATTATAGCATAAACTAATCTTCGATGTTATCGAAATTCATGTTAGTTTTTATATCGTCTTTATGTTTATCTTTGTAGTTTTCACGTGCAACTATTATTGGGAAAGACAATGGGAACGTCATCATTTCAGCAATCCCCAATAATCCGTTTTTAAATCCCGGTTCGTTTGACGGATCCGGATGTTCAGGTGCTAAAAAATCAACACCGCCGTAATCTTCGCCTACACCAAAATTGATTTTGTCAGAAATAGGTTGAGTTAAATTATCAGCATTATTTTGTATAAAAGATTTAGTATTGTTAGTTACATATTTTCTTATGTTTGCTGATGTGATAGATAGTATTCTCATTAGAATTCCTTTATAAATTGCTTTTTCATGAATTATAATTCGAAAAAGTTTTTTTGTGCTACTTACATAGTAAAAATTTACATAATTTTACAAAAAATTTTTTATAGCAAAACATCATACATATTTATGATTTCATTTCAAATCTCGTTTGCTAATATATAACCATACTCCTTAGAGAACTAAGATACACATATCCCTAATCAACAGCTATGCACTTCAAATGTACATAGCTTTTTTTTATTCGGGAATTTCCATAGACATACAGTGTATGCCGCCATTGAGATCGGGTAGTATTTTTTTAGCTATGGCATTATTTTCACCTGATACAAAATATACTTTGTCAACGTATGGTCTTACTTTATCTAAAAAAGCTTTTTCTAGGCTAAAGCCTGTTTTTTGTTGTACTTTATCAGTTAAACCAAGAATTTCATCAAGATTTGATTTATTTGTTATGTATACTGTTTCATTTTTATCATTAATTAACACATTTGCATTCATATAATTGTGTAATTGTCTTAGGTAAAAACTTTTTTTAGCTCTATTATTGGTGTCAAAAATTTCAAAAATTCTTGCAGGAACTTTTATAGTTTCATAACCTGCTTTTTGTAATGCAGTTTCAACATCATTCATGTTGGCATAGGGGTTACTTTTTACGATTTCTTTAAACTGATTAAAATATAATACGATTCTGGTGTAAATTTTTTTTAATTCTTCACGTTCTATGTCAGAAGCTTTTAAAGCTGCATTTCTCACATTTATTGCTCCTTTAGCAAGTGTTTCCAACATTGTATTGTCATCGGAAATCAAAACTTTTTTATCTTTTAGAGGCCTTAGAAATAAATCAATATGAAAATCTGCATATGGTATAGGGTATACATTTTTTACATTAAACATTTTTTTTAGTTCTTCAATATTATATTTTTTTAATTCATTTTTGCCTATGAGTAGTTCATTTTCGTTTTGTTCATTTTTGGTAATAAAATAATTCCCGCCTTTAATGTGTGTCTGAGCAAGTTTGTTGTTTAGTACCATTTTATTTGCTTCAAGTTCTAGATCATAAATTTTTTTATCAATGTATTCAAATCCTTCCGGTGTAGGAATTTTTACAAGTTCTTTTCCGTCTTTTTTTACAATTGACAGATTATATAATGAATCCAGATATTCTTTATAACCATTTACCTTAAGGGTTTCTCGGCTAAATTCTTGAATTTTGTTATTTTGTAAATTAAAAATATTTTTTAAAAATTCTGATTTTAGAGTATTTTCACATGTAAGTAATGAATTGTTAACAATTCCCCAATAATCTTGTGCCCAGCAACCATTGCTGTTTTTTGCAGTTTCGAAGCAATCTGTTTTTAAGGCAGGTTTTTGAACAGAATTGTTAAATAGATAAACTTTGAAATTTTCAATATTCCCAATTTTCTTTAATTCTTCAGCAATGCCTGAAAAATTTGAGTTCATAACAAACCCTTTCAATTTTCGCGCATCGTAACCATTAAAGTTTATATTTTGTTGAGTTTTCCTAATTTCCATAAATTATTGAAATATTGTAAAAAAAATATTTGCTAATAAAATAATAGTTTTTAATATATCTTGACAAAATATTTTGATATAATAAAATAAAGATACGTCCAAACAATCGAATGGAGGAGTGCCAGAGCGGTTGATTGGAGCAGTCTTGAAAACTGTCGTACGTTCACGCGTACCGTGGGTTCGAATCCCACCTCCTCCTAATTTTAAAAGCCACCTTTGAAGGTGGCTTTTTTAGTTTGAAAGATAAAGTAGCAAAATTTATTTTTAGATGTTTTAATTGTGATATGTTTATAAATATATTTAATTTTAACAATAATCTTGGTGTTTCCCAAAAACAAAGTTTTGAAGGCAGATTGCCTAAAAAAGTTTTTTTTGATATAAGAGATATTCCTAAACTTACTTGCGCTAAATGTGGTAACGAACTTATTAGTATTCCTGAAAGAGATGAATTTCTTGATACATTTGGGGCTGTGGCTAAAAAAACATTAGCAAATCCTGTGTTTGATGATTTTCGTCAATTTAATGCTTTTAAGTTTTTAAAAAATTTATCTGAAAGACATCCGAGGACTTCACTCTCTCAAATTGTTAAAAATAAAATTGTAGAACATAAAATATTAAAATTCACAGATTTTGATAAAAAATTAATTAAAGAGGTTATAGATATTTCTAAAGATTATACTCAGAAATCTCCTCAAGTAATAAAAAAATTATATCCACTACGAGCAAAATTACCTGATGAATATAAAGATCTTATAGATTATATGTATATGTATTCACTGCTATACCCGAAAAATACTTTTTCTGAAATTTTCAATAAAAAAGAGGTATGGAGTTATCATGATAAGTTACGAACATTACAAAAAGAAAAATTTCATCATGCAAGCGAAATTGCATTTAATAATTTGAATAAGTTATGTGAAAGACTTCCAGAATCTCAAAGGGAAGAGTTTAATAAGTTAAATATTCAAGCTAACACAATTATAAGTTATCAAGCATATCCTTCTATTACAAAGAAAATTATGTTAAATGATTTGTATAAGGATTTTTGGGGTAGGTTAGAAGATAAAGCTTTAGCGAAAAAAATTCAGCGACAAATAGAAAAACTTCCATATAATAATTTAAGTGGGAGCAATTTAATAATAGAGAATTTGAAATCCAGTGATAGAGAGATTATTAAAAATATTATAGATAATCTGTCATCAACTTTTGAGCATGTTGTGCCTCATTCGCAAAAAGGTTCAAGAGCTAAAGGTAATGGAATATGTCTGTGTAAAAAGTGTAATCTTGAACGTGCGACTATTCCATATACAACAATGATGCAATCTTTCCCGATGTTTCAAGAAAATTTGCAAAAACAAATTAATAAAGTGATTAGTTTTATCCTGCATAGGAAGCTTAAATCTTATGAAAATTATCCGCAAAATATTAAAAAAACTTTATTGGATGTGACTGATCAAAAGTTAAGAATTGATATTAAAAATTTTATAATAACTAAACACAAGAATATAAAAAATGAAATAGAAGAAGCTGAAAGAAAGTTAGATGAAAATCAAAAACTGTTTAAACAAACACAATTGGTTTTAAAAGAGAAAAAAGAATATATAAATAGATTATATGACGAATTAGTAATGCTGCAAAATTCAAGAATGTATCTTAAAACAAAATTAAATAAAAAACGAAAATCATATGAAAGTATATTGAATTTAATCAGGGAAAGAAATAAAGATATAAATAGAGTATCTAAAGAATTGAAAAAAGTAAAATTAGATCAAAAACTTTTGAGAGATATCCAATTAAATAACTTACAAAGGATAAATGAAATAAGATCAGATATTGAAAGTTTAAAAATTAATCAAATTAATATTAATGAGTTAATATCTGGGGATTAATAATTTATTATTTTATGCCCAATTATATTTATAAGTTTCATAATCTTTAAGAATTTCTTGTGTGTTTATATTTTCTTTAATTTTAAATATAGCCATTGTATCCATTGTATCTAAAATATCTAAATATTTTAAGATACAGTGGTATTCTTCTCTATTATTAAAATCATGAATTAGTATTGTAGTATTTTTATTGCAATTCAATATAGTTTGTAGTGCACAAGCGACTCTGAATCTTCCATCAATAAATACAAAATCGAAATTTTTTTCTTCTTTGAAAATTTCATTAGAATATGACGGATACAAATTTTTAGCTTCTGGATCTTTTGGGATACCTAAAAAACCGACTTTTCCAATATTTATATATTTAAATTTTAATCTTTCTTCTTTTTCTTTGTTGATTATAAAATCCCACTTTTCAAGATAACTAATCCAGTTGGGATCAGATTCTATTGAGGTAATATTTTTTATAGCAGTGTTTAACAAAACAAGAAATGTTGATCCGCCTGAACCAAATTCAAGATAATTATTGCATTTTTGGCAATGTTTAATGAGAAATTTTTTTTCTTTTTCAGAAAGTGCAATAGGGAAAAGATTTGGTCTATCAGTTTTTTGATCTGTTTTTAATAAAAATTTATTTTT
>ULVF01038346.1_pt1 | contig 26682 bp, 28 predicted proteins | sample 1959201 | NCBI WGS metagenome assembly ULVF01 (sample SAMEA4835779, study PRJEB28245) | human gut metagenome | biome: gut microbiome; material: fecal sample | place: Denmark | collected 2008 | reverse complement strand
CACCTGATTTTGGATCAGGATTTTGCAACAGCCCCTTTTTACGTTAGCTTTTTAACATTATTTCAAAATGATAGCAGCATTATTCTTCTTTCCGCGTTTTAAGAAGAAAACTTTTCCATCTAAAGCGTTAGATCCATCTAATATCATATTTGGATCGACCACCTTTTCTCCATTCAAACTTACAGCATTTCCCTTTAAGAATTCCCTAGCCTCACGCTTAGAAGAAGCTAATTTTGTAGCTATCAAAGCATCGACTAAATTCATACCAGGCTCAACTTCAATAGCATCTAAAGAACTAGCTAAGTCCAACAAGGACTGCTCTTTAAGATTCTTGAAATCACCACTAAAGATAGCTTCAGTCATCTTCACACACTCATCGGCAGCTTCTTTTCCATGTACGAGAGAAGTGACCGAATAGGCCAAAGTTTTTTGACCCATTCTCTTTTCTGGAGCTTGCATGTGTTCAGCAACAATAGCATCGAGTTCCTCCAAAGGACGATCATCAAAAATATAGAGATATCTTCCGACATCGTTATCAGCTACATTGATGAAGTATTGATAGATGTTGAAAGGTGAAGTCATAGAAGGATCGAGGAACAAAGCACCTTTTTCGCTCTTTCCAAACTTCTTTCCGTTAGAATCACAAATCAATTTGACAGAGAAGACCTGGCAAGGGCATTTCTCTCCTTCCTTCTTTTTAACAAAATCCAATGCAGTAGTTAGATTACCCCATTGATCACCACCACCGATTTGCATTACGCAGCCATATTTTGATCTCAAATTCCAGAAATCACCAGCTTGAAGAATCATATATGAGAATTCTGTATATGAAATTCCAACTTCCAAACGAGATTTGACTATTTCTTTTGCCAACATATAGTTGATAGGCATCATTTTTCCAAAATCACGTAAGTAAGTGAGAACGTTTGTAGTTGACCACCAATCATAATTATTGACACAAATACCTTTGTTAGGATCAGAGAAGTCCAAATATTTAGAAAGCTGTTTTTTCAAGCACTCAACATTGTAGTTTACTTGTTCGGGTTCCAAAAAGCTTCTCTCGGATTTCTTTCCCGAAGGGTCTCCAATCATACCAGTTGCACCGCCGACGACAGCAATGATTCTATGACCAGCTTTTTGAAGCTTGGACAAAATATGAATCATGATGAAGTTTCCTAATTGCATCGACTTATTTGAAGGATCAAATCCACAATAGATTGTTTGTGGAGTCTTGAGCAATTCTCTAATCTTTTCTTTATCTGAATAACTATCCAATAATCCACGCTTGTTCAAATCATCAAAAATATCTATCATAAATTTTCTCCTTTATTCTTTTAAATAAATAGCATACATATTTTATGCTTCTTTTATTTATGTTCAAGTCTAAGAAGGTTGAAACAAATAATCTTTCAAATAAACAACATATGTTTTTTCTATTTTTCTCTTTCCGAGCAAACAAAATTGAACTGTCTTTTCGATTTTAAACTCTACCAGCCCATCTTTTAAATAATATTCGCTTATAAACATATCCTTATTTAAATTAACATCATTTATATTTTTTCCTCTTCTTATATGATTTTGAATTTTATAGTAGCTTTGAAAGAAATCTGATTCCAAATAATTGATTTGCATACCATCGATAGAAGCTAAAAAAGAAAAAACGATCAAGAAAGAATACAAAAGAAATAAAGCTTTGCTTTTCATTGTTTGAATATAAAAATGGCTACAAAAACTAAAATCATCTCTATAAATAAGAAAGCCAATCCTAAATATCCGAGTTCTTTTCTGGATTTGACCTCATTATCTTTAGTCTTTTCCTGAATAATGCTGCCAATGATCGTCAAGTTCTTCTCATTTTTATTTTCTTTTACCAAATCAAAACAATCCTTGTATTTGGAATTATTAATAAACCCTGTCCCATCTTCCAAATAGTTATTTATCACATCCAAAACTTGGGAATCTAATGATTCAGTTGCTTCGATTAAAGATGATCCACATTCAAGTTTAGATCCTATAATTTTCAATGCTTCTTTGATTTGCACATCGCTTATAGAGCCTTTCCCTTTTTCTTTCTTATCGAAGTACCAATAACCTAAAAGCCCGAATAATAAAAATATAGAGAAAATTCCCAATGCCAAAAAATTGGAGCATTCGAAATATAGCTTCAAAACAACTATCAATATCAATCCCATCACTAATAAAGACAATGAAGAATATTTCAATACTTTGTTTTTGTTTTTAAGATTCAAATTATTGTATTTCATTTTATAAGTCTCCTTTTCTTTTCATGGAGGTTGTACCCATACAACTCAACTATCTCAAAAAATATAATTGATATCAGTTCCAAAACTAAACCTAGCCACTCAACATTAGAAAGAGTTTCATTGATCAATGTTATTACAGGGAGAAACATCAAAGGTATCGATATACACAAAGACATTATCAATCCTGTACTACGCATATCTTCTGTAGTTTTAAAGGTTTGTTTTTTTTGATTCTCGATATCGATTAACTTGGTTATATTTAATCTTATTCCATCATTATTTTTATTGTTGTGACATTCGATCATGTCTTTAGTAATTTCTCCTATTTCCTTATAAGAAATCAACGAATCAAATTCTTTATTTATTATGGTTTGATAAATCAAACTAGAAGACTGACATTCTTTGCCAAACTCCTTAATGGCATCATCGATATCATCTACCTTAGATAATATCAAGCCAAATCTTATTGCTACTGAGCAATCAATCATATTATCTTTACTGCTATCCATCTTCTTTAGTCTATAAAAGCCCATAGAGATTGATGTGACTATTGAAATAGTTAGAAACAATAAAAACATCGCTATTGAATTGTCGAAGACAAAAAGAGAAAAGCTGACTATTAAACCACACAACAAATCTTTCCAACAACACTTAATAAGCCTAATCAGTTTTTTTTCATTTTTATTCATAGTTTAATCCTTTCCCACCCATAAACGTTGAGTGAAACTATAAAAAGCTTCTTCTTTTAAAAAAGAGAAATAATCTATCTTTATCTCTTTATTTTCAAATACATTAAAGAAGAAAGAATACTTATATCCATCTTTTAAATCAGAAATGTAATTATTCATAAGTAACTCAAATCTATTGTGATGAATTTCAAAAGATTGATTGCTCTTATTGAAATCCAAGGATTCAATAAAGCATTTTTCACCAATTGATTTAAGATTTAAATTTATTCTTTTATATTCATATTCGTTATTTTTAATATTATATATAGTCATAAAAGATAATAAATATATACAAGAAGAAACAAAGACAAAAAACTTACTCTTCATATAAATTAAACCTTCCTTCCATTCCAAACAAAGTATATGGTTTAAATATAAAATCAGCTTCTATGTCGATTATTCCTTCAATAAATAACTTGCCTGGTGCGTCTCTTATCGATTCTTTGAATTTGATTGAAGAATCAAAGTCAAAGTTGCTATCATCTTGATTTATTATATCGAGTAAAACTCCGCCTTTACTCATATCAAATCTACCACCTTCAACTTTATTATTTGAAATTCCTAATAAAACATATTTATTACTCCAAGCATCAATGAATCTATCATTTACTTTATAATTTAAATAGAACAAACTATCATTAATATCTAAACAATAATCATTTGAAAAAGATAATGTCAATTTTTCCATGATTATGGGTTTATCATCATTGCTAAGCAAGTCATTTTCATAAAATCCTTCACTACCGATTGAAATCAACGGATTCAATATATAGTTAATTCTACCGGCTAATGAATCTATACAAAAGTTAATACTCGAATCTTGAAATTTCCATTTTTGAATCGTTATTTCAATCCATTCATTTGCTTTTAATTCTACATAATTCATCTCACTAAAAATCAAATTAGAATCTAAAGTGGTCTTAACACTCAATAAAACACCATCAATATTCCGTGTAGCATCGAAAAAGATTCTATTTTGTGGAATAGGATTGACTTCTATCAATCCCAAAGAGACAGATAACAATATTATTTTTCTCATAAAAAAGCCTCCAATCAATATGAGTATTGGAGGTGGATAACAATGAGTGAATTCAATTAAAATTCAATAAATCTACTAGAATTGAATCTAATACATATAATTTTTCAGGTTTAACCTTTACAGTCTTATCTTGTATTATAAATTCATCTTTTAGTAAGTCGATCTTATCTTTATAAGCTACTAAAAAATCCTTACCAAATCTTTTCTTAAACTCATCGAGCTTAAATCCTCTGGTCAATCTAAGATTTAGCATTAAAAAGTCAAATTCAAGATCATGGCTGTCTTCTTTTTCTTCTTTCCAATAATATTGACAATTCAAATACTTTTCTATAGATCTAGTCCTTGTTATTCTAGTGTTATCTTCAAAAGATGTAGCACCCATTCCAATAGCACCATAAGGGTTGGATAACCAATAACAAAGATTATGCTTGCTTTCATATGATGGCTTTGCAAAATTACTAATCTCGTATCTATAAAGACCAGCCTTTTCTAGCCTTTTTACTATATGTTCATAATAATCAGCCAACAAATCACCATCCGGTTCATTTTTATGTTTGATTGCAAACATGGTGTTAGGTTCTATTTGCAATGAATAAAAAGAAACATGTGGAATATTCAATGCGATAACATTATCGATATCGTTATCGATATCATCTATTTTTTGACCTTCAAAACCATAAATAAAATCTAAGCTGACATTATTAATTCCATTGCTTTGAAGTACTTTAACACTCCTTATAACATCGCTAAACCTATGTGTTCTTCCTAAATCTTTTAAAAGATTGTCGTCTGTGCTTTGAGCACCTAAACTAACTCTATTTATTCCACATCCCTTAATTAATTTAGCAAAGGAATCATCTACATCTTCCGGATTGCATTCAATTGTAAATTCTTTAGGTTGACCATGTCTTAAGACAAGTTCATTCAAAAGATATTTCAATTCTTCTTTTTGAATACATGAAGGTGTACCACCACCTAAATAAATAGTATCAAAACTCAATCCAGCATATCTTTTGTCTTCTTCTAAAAGGGCAGCAGTATATTTCTTAGAAAAGCCAGTACTCAACAATACTTTAGGAAAATCGCAATACGCACAGAAATGTCTACAAAAAGGAATATGAACATATAAGCTTTTTGGCTTATCCATCATTTAGAATTCCTTACTATCAAATTCGACAAGCTGAAGAATTATATAAGGCAATTCCTTGTCGTCAAAGATTATATTCTTATCTGTTTCAAGCTTCTCCAAGTAATCTAAAGCTTTCTTTACTTTCTCATCTTCCATATCTTTTTTAGGGTCACCAATTTGCTGCTTCACACTTGTCACAATCATGTTATTAACTTCTTTTTCTGCGATTTCTTGAACAGTTTCTTTTTTTCCTTTATCTCTGTTTCTAATAGATGGCACAAGAAAATAAACACAAGCAACTACTAACACGATTACAAAGACAACGCACAATATAATAATTAAAGCTGAATTCATAAATTAAATCACTCCTTTAGGAATCGGTGAATAGATGAACTTCTTGGCAGTTTTGCTCTTTTTATAGAATCCGAGATTAGCCAATAAATCCATCGAAGTTCTAGCAGTCTCATAAGCGACATTTTCGAATATTTTAAATTGACTTATCGTATAAAAACTGCCTATAGTTCTATGGGTTACATAGAAATGAGCAGTAGCCCATTTCAAAACTGGATGCTTTTCCATAAGTTTAACAATCTCATCATTCAAAGGAGAATTGCTATTTTTGCTTTCTTTAGGATATTTACTAGTAGAATAAGAAGAAACACTAGCCATAGTAATGTTATTTTCACCCATGTGATAAACTTCATCATCATTGAAATTCTCAGCTTTAGGAGCCATGGAATCATATTTTTTATATCCGATCGAGCCTTCCTTAATCAAGAAACTAGAAGAATTGACATTCTTCAAATTTTCTTCTTCAGCAATTTTATCTGAGACATCATTTTCTTCAATATCATTCAAGCTTCTCTCAATATTGCTTAGATTCATATCAAGCAAATCTAGGCTAGAGATGACAAAATAAGTCAGATCACCAGTCTTCAATGAAAGCTTAGCTCTATCTAACATATTTCCACTAAAAGAAAAGTACAGGCTTTCCGTTGGAAACCATTGGCCGGAATTTGGAAATATAGTTGAAGATAAATAACACTTGGTCAACAAACTTCCGGTCTCTTGATTGAAATAAGAGCATGGGCATAAGTAAGTATACTGATATAAGAAAGCTATAACCTTCAAGATAAATGAAATAGATTCATTACCATTTAAAAAAATTAATAAATCATTCAATTCACCTTGAAGCAAATCTTTATTCGAAAGAAAATCATTGCCTTTCTCATCAATATTTCTATATTGAAGCCTAGTCTGATCTAAATACCCTAATAAATAATTGTTTATATTATTCAAAAGATTAGAATAATCTAAGGAACATATATTATTTAATCCTTCGGACATCTTCAAATAATTCTTTAATATTTTTAGCTTAGGTTCATCTGAATTATACTGACCATTAACAATGGAAGAGATGTCGATGTTAGAAAGTCCAAGTCTATAATTATCGCTAATCCATCTCAATCCAAGTTTTAATGTTTCATTGTTAAATTTCTTCTGGCCTTTCTTTGATAGTCCAGAAAACTTAGCGCATATCAAAAAGAACTTTCTTTCCAATGAAGAGACTTTATTCAACACCAATCTATTCAATGTTATATAGTAAGGATTCTTTTCGGGAGTTTTTATTGCTAAATCATATCTAAATAATGAGCGGTATTCCTTAACCTTCTCCCATGTAGGAGTAATATCAGGCAAATTAAAACGTGCCTTGAGTTCATCAAGGGACAAATATTCTTTGTCACTAAAAATACTGGCACGTTTCAATTCTTCATACATGTTCAAATCCTCTAAATTCCATCAACTAACTACTATTTTACTACTAATTTTAAATTTGTGTGTGCAACATAGATAAACCGAGAAATTACTTCTTTACATCAGTAGGATCGACTGAAAGAACAGCGATAAAGGCTTCCTGAGGAACATAAACCTTACCGAATTCCTTCATTCGCTTCTTTCCTTCTTTTTGCTTTTCCAAAAGCTTCTTCTTTCTTGAAATATCGCCACCATAACATTTTGCGAGAACATCTTTTCTAACAGCCTTGATATCGCTTCTGGCGATGACTTTAGAATCTATAGCAGCTTGGACTGGAATTTCAAATTGCTGACGAGGAATGACATCCTTCAACTTGTCGACTATAGCTCTAGCCTTAGGATATGCTGTATCCCTAAACACAACCGTCGTCAAAGCATCTATTTTTTCATTGTTGAGAAGAATATCCATTCTAGCTAATTTCGAATCTCTATATCCAATAGGCTGATAATCCAAAGAAGCATAACCGGCAGATAATGATTTCAATCTATCGAAGAATGAAAAGATGACTTCGCTCAAAGGAAGAATATATTTCAACGATACACGTTTAGTATCGATATAATCCATTCCTTGATATTCTCCACGTCTAGATTCACATAACTGCATCAAAGGTCCTACATAGTCTTGAGGAGTCATGATTTCAGCTTTCACAAAAGGCTCACTTGCTTTCTTTATCAAAGAAGGATCAGATGGGAAGTCGGATGGATTTTGTATCAACATTTGTTTACCATTAGTCAAAGTGATGTCATAAACGACGGAAGGAGCAGTGCAAATCAAATCCAGATCATAATCTTCTTCTAATCTTTCCTGAACGACAGACATATGAAGGAGTCCTAAAAAGCCACAACGGAATCCACTCCCCAAAGCCACAGATGTTTCAGGTTCATATACGAGAGCCGCATCGTTCAATGATAATTTTTCTAATGCTTCCCTCAACTTTTCAAAGTTTTTATTATCAGTCGGATACAAACCAGAATAAACCATAGGCATCATAGGTCTAAATCCATCCAATGGTTTACTAGCAGGGACATCAGCATTGGTCAAAGTATCACCGACTTTCACTTTCTTAATATCCTTTATCTGAGCACAAAGATATCCGACCTCTCCTGCCGAAAGGACATTTCTCTTTTGCTCCTTAGGTGTTCTAAAGCCTAGTTCTTGAACAACATAAGTCTCATCTGGATTTGACATCATCTTAACCTTATCGCCAAGTTTAACAGTGCCTTCCTCAATCTTTAAAAGGATAACAACTCCACGATAAGGATCAAATTTGGAATCGAATATCATTGCCTTCAAGGGTTTATTTCTATCACCTTTGGGTGCAGGAAGTCTCTGGACTATCGCTTCTAACAAGTCTCCAACACCAAGACCAGTTTTAGCGGAAACCATCATACAATCATCAGGATCTATATTCAAAGTCTCAATCAAATCCTCTTTGCACATCTCAGGATCAGCAGTTGCCAAATCTACTTTGTTGATAACTGGAAGCAGCTTCAAATTATCATCCAATGCCAAATAGGCATTAGCCAAAGTTTGAGCCTGAACTCCTTGAGTAGCGTCAACCAATAAAATTGCACCTTCACAACAAGAAAGAGAGCGTGAAACTTCATAAGTGAAATCTACATGTCCCGGAGTATCGATTAGGTTGAACAAATAATGCTCCCCGTTCTTAGCCTTGTAATCCAAGTTAACTGCGTTCAACTTGACTGTGATTCCACGTCTTTGCTCCAAAGGAAGATCATCTAACATTTGGGTGGACAATTCTCTTTCTTGAACTGCTCCAGTCACCTCCAAAATACGATCTGAAAGTGTAGTCTTTCCATGATCTATATGAGCAGTGATAGCAAAATTTCTGATGTGATCTTGTGGGTAATCCATATTCAGCTCCTCTCTTTCCAAAACTTCATTGTCTCTTCTCTAACCTCTTGTGGAGAACTTACATATATTCTATCAGGATAGACTTCATCGAGTAGTTTCCTATAGTTAGAATGACCAAATCGCCTATCTATAAAGAGTATAACACCCTTATCATCTACATTCCTTATCACTCTTCCTGCAGCTTGTATTACTTTGTTGAATCCTGGATAGGTATAGGCATAGTCAAATCCGTTCAATCCCTTACCTGCATAATATTGTTTCAATCTATCATTGTCATATCCTATACCAGGAATACCAGTAGATACTATAACAACTCCATTCAAGGCATGGGGCTTTAATTCTATACCTTCTCCAAATACGCCACCTAGGACTAAGAATCCTAGATGAGTTCTCAAGGGATCTTCCTCAAATTCATCTAAAAATCTAATTCTTTCACTAGGCGTCATGTTTCGTTCTTGCTTGATACAAACAAATTCACCCAATCCTTCAAACCTCTCATAAGCCATCAGCATATATTCATACGATGGAAAATAAAGAAAATAGTTTCCGTTCTTTTCTCTGACCATCTGATAAATAGAATTCAGCACTCTAGGAAGCGAGATATTCCTATCGGCATAACGAAGAGATGGAATAGAATCTACCATAACCAATCTATTCCTTCTTTCAAAAGGAGATGGGAGATTTAGTAACTTGTTCACTTCGTCATCTTTTGTTCCACCCAACAGACTGATGTAATAATCTACCGGAGACAAAGTAGCGGAGAAGAATAAAGTGGCATTGAATCTATCGCTGATATCTTTGATATATTCCGAAGCATCCAAGCAGAATATATGAATAGCATCGGCTTTTCCATTGTAATAGGTTATATCGTAAGAATAGTTTTCCTTTCCTTTCAAAGGTAATTTAAGAAAACCTTTTACAGCTGATTTCAATGAGACATAGCTATCTGGATATTTGGCATCAGGCTTCTTTTCCAAATTCAAACCCTCTTCCTGGAATCCTTTCAATAAAGTGATGAAATCATCAGGAACTTCGTTCAATATCTCGATATCCTTATCAGATTTCCGCATATCGAACCAACTTATGATATCGACTATGGCTGATTTTAACTTTGAAGTCTTTCTTCCAGTCAATTCAGCATAAACATTCATAAAGAATTCTCTATCCAACCTAGCAGAATACATTTCTCTAGCTCTAGAGGGAAGATTATGAGCTTCATCGACTAACAAAGTATAAGGTAAAGGTAAATTCGAATCCATAATTTCTGGATTGCCAACCACAGGATCAAAGACGTAGTTATAGTCGTAAATGCAAATGTCGGAATTGACGGCTAAATCCAACGACAACTGGAAAGGACAAATCGTATTCTTCATAGCTATTTCTTTGATGTCATCTTCATCAAAGATTTTTTTCTCACTCAAAGCTTGCCTTATGACTTTGTATATCTTTGAATAATAATCCTTGGCAAAAGGACATTCATCAGGGTTGCAGTGTTTTTTGAAACCCTCATCATTCATGCAAATAGTCTCTTTTGCAGTAATGGCAACACATCTTAGATCAGCACCTTCCTTTACCAAAGCATCAACAGTCTTCAATGCTTGTCTCTTTATGGAGTTCTTAGAAGTCAAATAGAATATTTTAGAAGTCTTTCCTTCCTTAAAGTTTTTTATGAAAGGATATAAAACACAGACAGTCTTTCCTATTCCTGTAGGTGCTTCGACATAACCTTTTGATTCTTCTAAAAGAATTCGATCAGAAAAAGCTATCAAGTCTTGCTGACCAGGTCTATATTCTTTATATGGAAACTCTAGGAAATCGATAGATTTGTTTCTAGACAAGTTATGTTGACCTTTCTCTTTGAGTCTAGCAATAAATTCATGAATTAAATCGTTGGCAAACCTATCTAATTCATCAAATATAAAATCTTCTTCCACTATAAGTTTATCCTTGATATGACCTTGCTTATAGTAAGAGACACGAACTTTTATCGATTTAGTATGACCGTTGCTGTTTCTAAGAATCATCCACGCATACATTTTTGCCTGACCTTGATGCCATACTATATTTTCGTCCTTGAACTTCTCCAAATCTTCGACAGTAGTTTTTATTTCATCAACTGTTAAAGAACCGTCAATGTTATGAATTATGCCGTCAGCTCTGCCTTGAATATCAAGAAAGATATCACCATTATCAAATGTGGTCTCCAAAGGAACTTCTGGAATATAGTTTCCTCCAGAAGAATCTTGAATCTTCTTATGCATTCTAGTGCCTTCTTGCATAGTTTCCGAATTGAAGATTCTAGTATCTATACTCCCTTGCCTGAGTATAGAATCCACAATGTCATGAACTGAAAATGAATATAATAGATCCACACTTCTATTTTACAACATAGACCACATACTAAGTAAAAGTATTGTTAGGCACCTATCCTCTTAGTCTCTTCAAACTTAGTTAAAAACAAAGAAATATTCTTCATTCCAATCAAAGAAAAAGTTTTGGACAAATCCTTATATGCAAATGGGTTATGTTCCAATACAGCTATGTTCAAAAGTAAAAACACAGATAGCAATGAGGGATTTCCATAATCCCTTCTTACTGAGATACAAGCACATGAACCCAAATTCTTTTTATCGAGCAATGTTTCTTGTGCTTGTTCTTCCATCTTAAGTAAAGCTTTAGTCTTTTTCATCAATTTGACCTCCTGTTTTTCTTATAAAAATTAGTGATAGATTATTTCAAAAGAAAAAAACAGGAGAAACTTGTAAATAAGCGTGATAGAATAGAAACCTAAATAAGGGGTGTTCTTTAATGAAGTTCAATCTATTCAATTATTTGTTTTACGCCATTCCAAAGCACATCGAAGACACCAGAGCTAAAAGATTCTTCGATCTTCATTCTAATTATTTAGCACTATTTCAAGAAACTCATCACTACCAAGAAGCTAGAACTAATTTTGAAGTAATTCAAGCAAACATAATAATCAAAGGTTTGATGAACAAGAAATTCCTGGAAAACAAAGCTTCTTTAGCTAAGAAGACAGGATTGACTACATTGCCATCCTACTTAAAGCATTTGACATATATGAAAAATGGCGATGATTACATTGCTTTGCCTTTCTTTTCTAAGACCATAAACAAACATTATGTCATAGATACAAAATCTTTAGCTGATCTTCCTTATAGAGCATTAAGAACTCAAAAAACATTTTCATCATTCTATGAGAACCCATTTGAAAAGTATGGATATAGATTGTTCGATTCGATGTTTACGAATTGGATTCCAGTCATGAAAAGCCCAATGGGCGATTCTATGGCCTTTGTCGACTTAGAAGTCGACACAATCTATATAGTAACTGATCAGGGAACATTGGAAAGAGCAATCCCATATTTCGACCAATTCTTAGAGATTCAAAATAGAAAGCATCTTCTTGATAGAATAAAGCAATTAGTAGAGACTTATTATTCATTCGATAAAATAAAATTCATAGATTCATTATTTTCTTTAGGTTTCATATCTTTTAAATTGTATAGCTACTTGAAACAAGAAGAAATAAAGACACAAAGAAAAGAAAACAAAGCATTGGAAAAGGCTGAAAAGGAAATAAAGAAAGAAATAGAGGAAGAAGATGATAAAGATGACCAAAAAGACATTTAAAACGATAACTTTCGGATGCAAAGTCAATTTCTATGAAACTGAAGCTGTGAGAGAAGCATTGGAAAGGATGGGTTATATACACACGGAAGAAAATCCAGCCATATATGTTTTAAATACTTGTGCAGTAACAGCTACAGCCGAAAGAAAATGTCTTACGAGAATCCATGACATAGTCAGAGATCATCCTAATGCAACGCTGGTCATAATGGGCTGTTTCTCACAACTATCATATTCTAAGTTCAAGGAAATTCCTCAAATAAAAATAGTGGTGGGAACTGAAGGAAGAATAGACATACCAGCAAATATAGAAAAAGCTGTATCTGATCCTGACTTTCACTATTTCCAAATAGCGAAGAATACTAGAACCTTCTTCTATGAGCCTTTGATAATTCAAAATTTCTACACCGAAAGTAGGGCCTATGTCAAAATTCAGGATGGATGCGATGGATTTTGTACTTTTTGCGTCATTCCCTTCGTGAGAGGAAAATCCAGATGCAGGAATAGAGTATCTATACTTAGGGAAGTACAAACATTAGTAAGAAACAATTTCCATGAAATAGTCATCACTGGAATCGACACGGATTGTTATGTCGATCCCGACAATCCGACATATAACTTTGTCGAATTGTTAAAAGACATAGATGATATCTGTGGAACTGATTGTAGAGTTAGAATATCTTCCATAGAGCCGACCAGAGTAAGTGATGAATTCCTGGAATTCATGAAAAACTCCAAATCAATTGTTCCACATATCCATCTTCCTTTGCAATCCGGAAGTGATCAAATCCTCAAAGCTATGAGAAGAAGATACGATTCAAAGTTATATATGAACACTGTGAGAAGATTAAAGAAAAAAATCCCTAACCTAGCCTTATCTACTGATGTAATCGTGGGATTCCCTGGTGAATCCGAGAAAGATTTCCAAAACACATATGACATATGCAAAGAAGTCGAATTTATGAAGATTCATGTCTTTCCATATTCTCCTCGTCCATTCACACCAGCAGGAAAGATGAAGAATCAAATAAATGGAAATATAGCTCATGATAGAGCAAAAAGATTAATAGCTTTGTCAAACGAAGAAGCTGAGAAATACAAGGAATCTATAAAAGGACAGGAGAGAACCGTTCTTTTTGAATCTAAGGATAAAAATGGATATTGGCAAGGATATACTGAAGACTACGTTCCTTATAAGATAAAAAGTGATGAAAACTTAAAGAATGTCTTCATGAAAGTGAGGATGTAAATATGGATTATATCAAATTTATAAGAAGCAAGGTCGGTCACGAAAGAATTTTTATTACCTGTGCCTCGATCTTGATTCAAAGAGAAGATGGAAAAGTCTTGGTAGAGACAAGAACAGACAATGGGAAGCATGCTTTTCCTGGTGGGTGCCAGGAATTAGACGAAACAATTGAACAAACAGCTCTTAGAGAAGCTAAAGAAGAGACAGGCTTAGATGTACATATCGTTAAAAACTTGGGCTTTATAGAAAGATTCAACTTCTCCTGGCCTAACGGAGATAAAGCACACACCATAGTATTTGCCTATTTAGCATATCCGACCAAAGGACAAAAAGAAAAGATAACAGATGGTGAATCCACTTCTTTGAAGTGGATGGATTTAAAAGAAGCCTTAAATCTCTGTTTAAAATTTGAAGGCGAAGACCTCATAAAACTATATTCTTCACTTTTATAAAAATAACTCTTTTCTTTTTAAAAAGATTTGATATAATACATAGCCGTCGACAAATGGGGCTGTAGCTCAACTGGGAGAGCATCTGCTTTGCACGCAGAGGGTAGCGAGTTCGACTCTCGTCAGCTCCACCAATAGAAAATATAGGTTTGATACAAATTGTGTCAAGCCTTTTTTTATTGTGGATAGGAATTTTTATCCTTTCTGCCAACAACGTTCAGAACCTTGTAAATCTGCCAAACGGCATTTTTTATGAGGCTCTTGTTCCTTTTGCATATTGCTACGGAACGAAAGCATAATCAACGGGAAGATAGGTGCTGCTACGGAACGATTGATTTTTTATAAAACACTCATTTATAATCAAATTGAGAGCAATCCTAGATCTTTTGCAAGTAGCATTGGCTGAACTTTTAGGAGTTTATTTTACTTCGGTTAATAGATGGGAAAATGGCAAATATGAGTCAACTAGACTTGTTAAAGAAAAATCAGATTGATATGTGAACAAAATCAAATTCAAATGGAGGTAGTTAAACAATGACAAATAAAAGACAGATAGATTCACTATGGGACGATAATCCAATTATTATGCCTACGCAAGCTTTAATATAGGAGTGATTATTTTGTTAGATTTAGATGAAAAAGAAGTGGTCTTTAAGGCGAGCAACAAGAAGCATCAAAAGCTATATGACCATTACGTTGAGAATTTTAAACAGAAACCATTTTTTTGCTTGAGACTTAAAAAGAATGTCCTATCGGATGAAATAAAACTAGTCACCACTCTCGTCTTTGAGCCAACAGAAGATATGCCATTCTGGAAACTATGCACCATTGGCGCAAGCGACTATCTTATGCCTGAACGTGATATTGGCTGGGGACGAAAGGCAAACCAGCGAAATGAATACATGATGCTTATCGATCCAGAAGTTGAAATAAGCCAAGAGAAAACTGATTGGCTATCATTGAATTCATTACTCTGGGCTACAGCTGAATACGCATTTAGTGCGAAAGAAAATATTACTGTTTCCGATACCATTGACATGCATATAAAAGGCAAATACTGCGGGACTGTATTGTTATTACCAGAAATATTTAAATCTCCAAGCATAGTTAAGTGCTTTGTTTCCAAAAATAAATTCATAAGTATATTTCAGGTAATGCCGATTACGAGAGAGTTGCTTACAAAGAAACTCCGGAAGAAAGCCAACGGTGTTTATTGGCTTATGGAACAGTTTTACACGCACGACGACGATTGCAAACTTATATCGTCCAAACCGTTTGCAACGTTATAAAATAGGAGACAATATGAGCACAAATAGCGATAAAATAAAAAAATACGAGAAGCTCGCCATAAAAAAGCCGAAGTATTATGTTTCTATCGGTGATATTTATATCGAAGAGGGCGCTTTCAAAGCCGCAACGATTTACTATCAAAAAGCCGTTGACAATGGCGTTTTGGCGTATATGGTTCTCGGCGATACTTGGGGCTACCGCTCTCAATACAAAAAAGCGTTCGACGCTTATACGAAGGGTGCAAACAAAGGCGAAGCGGAGTGTTTTGCCCGTCTCGGATATTGCTATGAAACTGGTTATGTAAAAATCGATATTCAAAAAGCAATCGAGTGTTACGCCAAAGCTTCCGATTTGGGTGTGGCGGCAGCGGCAAGATCTCTCGGCGATTTGTATTATTTCAAAACTCCAATTGAAGATTCCGAGATCGAAAACGTCAAAAATGCGCTGAAATACTACGAGCGTGCTTTTTATCTCGGCGATATAGAGGTTGCAAAGAAGATAGGCTTTATCTACTTAAACAACGAGGAACTGAAAGACGTTCCTAAAGCCATAGAGTGGTACGAAAAAGGATTGAGCCTCGGCGAATACTCGCTTAATTTCGATTTGGCTTACGTCTATCTCAATGACGGGTTTGTTCCGCACGACTACAAAAAAGGTTTGAAATATCTTTTGGACGGCGTTCACCACAACGATCCCGAAAGCCTTTATATGTACGCAAAAGTTCGCAAAACGGGTATGTATAAGGTAGAACCCGACAAAAAGGCATATATTTATTATCTTAAAAAAGCGGCGGCACTCGGACAAGACGACGCTCTTCTCGATTTAGGATATTATTATTACAATAAAGGCAAATACGACGATGCACTCAATTGTTTTGCCTCATCAAATTTGAACGTTGTCGGATTATATTGGTCAATGGCGACAATTTATGAGACAAAAAAGAAAGATTACAAAAACGCGCTCTTCTATTATCGTATGGCAATGGAAGATAATTATCCAGACGCTATCGAACGAATGGCGGAAGCGTATCTCGGCGACGAACTCGGACTTGAAAAGAACGAGAAAACCGCCCTTAAACTTTTCAAACGAGCCGCAAAACTCGGAAACGCCGCCGCACAGTATAATCTCGGTATGGCGTACGCTTGCGGATACTACGGCGTAACACCCGATAAAGATAAGGCACTTCATTGGCTGAAAAAGAGTGTCAAGGGCGAAAATCCGTCGGCGTGTCTGCAAGTGGGACTTTATTACTACTACACCGTCAAAACCGAAGTGGCTTATAAAAAAGCCTTTTATTTGTTTACCGACGCATATAATTTCGGCGAGAACGAGGCGATTATCAATATCGGACTTTGCTATCTTCAAGGCAACGGCGTGAAAGAAGACAAAAAAGAAGCGGTTAGGTGTTTTAGGACTGCTGCTGAAAAGTACAGTTCGGGTGTTGCGTATCACAATCTCGGAATCTGTTATGAAAACGGATTGGGTGTGAGAAAAGACTATAAGAAAGCAATTGAAATGTACGGCAAAGCGGTAGAGAACGGCAAAAAAGCAGGGCTGGAAGCGATTAAGCGAGTCTACTTAAAAATGAATGTTTCGAATAGTGGAAAATAGCTTTTTTGAATTCCTTCTCCGCCATCAGGGCGTAATGATGGAAAAAATATCCAAATGGCTCGGTCACTCCAATACCCAGACTACGGAACAGGTTTATGCCCATTACGATGAATCCGGGAAGGCAGATACACTAAAAACTATTGTCAAGGCCTTGAACGAAGATAAAGACGAGATGTCTTGAGAAGAAATAAGCTCTGCCTATTATTGGTGGAGTTTTATTTTACTTCTGACTTATAAAAACAGGATTTATTTTCTTTCAAATAGTGGAAAATAGGTTATTTCACACATTATATAGTATAATTTTGAATATTAATAATTTTTGAGGTGATTTCATTATGATAGAAAATGATTGTGCTGAGGTAGGTGGATTAACTAGACTAAAGGATGCTGAAAATACAAAAACTTTTGCGCTCTCCTTAGGTCAATTATTAAATTTGCCATATGAAATAGTATCTAAGTGCAAAATTTCTCTTTGTATGAAGGTTCCCGATGAAAATGGCAAGTGGGTGCCAGCAATAGACCGTTATCAAAAAAATGGCGAAGTTGGCTTCGCATATCACTCTCATAGAGGTTCAAGCAAACAGCGTAATTTTACAAAGATTGGTCAAATTGTTTTTGCTTTTGTTCAATTGAAAGATGACTTAAAAAAAATGGTTATTAATTTCTGTTGGCAAAATCACTGAAATAGCAGATCACGGATTGTGTCCATTTGAGCCTTTAAAAGAATATAATGGGTATGTCGGATGATTGGTTATCCGTATCGCCGAGAAGAAGTCTGCAATGGGCAGATATGTTTATAACTTGAAACGTTTTATTGACGATGCGGAAGTGGTAGAGGTTCTCCCAAAGGAATATGAAGAAATCGAGTTTACTGGATATGAAAATGTCCATTTGACTTTTGGACAACTCAAATTGATTTTACAAGGTCTTAGATTCAATGATTATCGTGCGGCCCTTGAAGGTGTTAAGGGTATATATTGTCTAACAGATAAGGCTAACGGGAAAATATATATTGGCTCAGCCTATGGTGATAGAGGTGTTGCACAAAGATGGGATGTTTATTGCGATAGCCGTGATGGACATAATAAAAAGCTTGTAGATCTCCGAAAAGACAAAGGAGAAAAATATATTGAAGAAAATTTCACTTTCACCATATTGGAAGTTTTTAACAAAAATGTAAGTGATAAAGATATTATTGATCGTGAAAGCTATTGGAAAGATGTATTCTGCAGCAGAGAATTCGGTTACAACTCTAATTAGAAGTTTCTAGGAATTTTTTCAACAACATTAAAATTATTTGCTTTCCACAAGTTTAATAATAAGTGTTTTTACTTTTGAATTTAGGGGTACGAACTTTTATGAAGAAGTACGAAATTGTATTAAATGTTGTGTTTCAAGACAAATTGAAACAACAGGATTGATTCCAAAAATATCAGTCCTTTTTTCATCTTATAGGGTTATTTCGCTTATTTTAGGCATAAATTGCTTAATTTTGGGTGAAGTAGCCCTTTTTTCTTTGTCTGTTTTAAAAGCAGGTAATTTATCAAAAGCACGAACTGACTATCAAAAGCACGAATATACTTTAACCCTTATTTTTCGGCCATCGGCAGTGACGTCTTGTTTTTTTTCTATGTTGAATATACGATGAATTCTAGATTTTGATGGCTTTCCATGGTAAAATTTAAAGAGAAAGATTAGGTGATGACCAATGGTTTTAAAAGAAGACCAGCACACAGAATTCAAGGAAAAGCCGACGAGTGGGACGATAATCAACGAGATTGTCGCTTTTTTGAACACGTGCGATGGATCGGTATATGTCGGAATAAAAGATGACGGCACTGTTGTAGGCATTGCTGATATCGATAAAACTTCGTTGGACATCTCAAACATAATTGCTGATCAGATAGAACCTAGCTCTAGAGGTCTTGTTTCAATTGAAACCCCTATTATTGACGGAAAACAAATAGTTAGAGTTGATATCAGGAAAGGTAGCAAGCTTTATTACATCAAAAAATATGGTATGAGCAGTGCCGGTTGTTTTGAAAGAATAGGAACATCAAGTAGAGGGATGACACCCGAGCAAATACAAAAAAGAATGATAGCGTCCTTCAAAGCTGACTTGAAAATAACAAATCTTCCAGCAAATAAAAAAGATTTGACATTCAAGATGATCAAATTCCTATATACTCAGGAAGGGTTGACCATCAATGATTCGACTTTTTTAAAGAATGAAGAATTACTAGACGAGGATGGAAATTACAACATCCAAGCTGAGCTTTTGGCTGATGAGAATAGATTTTCAATTAAAGTTGTAAGATTTGAAGGTAATGACAAAGGAACCAAGATATTGCTTAGAAACGAATATGGCTACCAATGTTTGATTGCTGCCATGAAAAATGCTCAAAATTTCTGTGCGGAGGTTGTGAATCAAACAAAGACTGTCTTCCATGAGAACGGATATAGAGAAGATGTACCTCTTTTTGATAAAGGCGCATTCAGAGAAGCTTGGTACAATGCCTGCCTTCACAACGATTGGGTGGATGGAACGCCTCCTGCAATTTATATCTTCAACAATAGGCTTGAAATCATATCTACAGGCGGATTGCCATCAAATATGACCAAGGACGATTTCTTTGGTGGAATCAGTAAGCCAGTAAATGAATCCTTGGCTAAGATATTTATTAAACTTGGCCTTATAGAACAAACAGGTCATGGTGTTTCTATGATTGTAGATAGATATGGAAAGGAAGCATTTACTTTCTTGGATAATTTCCTAAGAGTGACAATTCCATTTAGTTATGATTTGAATAGCTATTTAAAACCAGATGTCATAGAAAATGTCACAGAAAATGTCACAGAAAAAAGCATGACAGATGAAGAAAAAATAATTTCTGCCATCAGAAAAAATCCAAACATTTCTACCACTGAACTTTCCAAAATCATTGGAAAAACTAGAAGAACAGTTGCAAGGGTTATTGAGTCTAGTGAAAAAATAGTAAGAGTGGGACCTGATAAAGGTGGACATTGGGAAATAAAGAAATAGTAAAAAAAGAACCTCAGGTGTTAGCTGCCTGAGGTTTTCTTTCGTCCGTAATGGTCAACGAGTCTGTATCTTGGTATTGTTATCTTAATGATGCTCTCATCAAGCATAGTGAATTCAAGTGCTTTTTCAGGGAAAACAACTATCTTCTTTATAAGGGTGTGGAGAGGATCATAATCATAATCACTTTGAGCAAACGTGTCCATATTGGCTAACAATTTTATAACTTTATTCGACTTGCGCTTGCCGTCTATAGCTTTTGGAATCATTATATTGAAATAGTCAACAAGCTCTTCTTTATAAAGTACTAAAAGTTGAAGTACTGCCGCATGATAGATCTCATCTAACTGTTTTTCAAAAAGCTTAATATTGGAGCAGTTCACACTTTTGTCTTACTTGCCAAGGCATCTGTAGCATATTATTTCTAATCTAATTATTATGGCTAAAAAAATGATGTTGTTTAAAATAACAATATTTCAATCAGTGATATAAGGGACTCCACCCATCATATTTGCAGGTCGAAAAAATAAAAGAAATCTATAATTAAATTTGCTGAAATAAAGAAAGGGTTCCTTATAGATATATTAACAAATTCTAACGATAGTTTAATTGAATATTTTGAAACAATATTTACAACTCTATCAATACAACTTGTATTGAACAATTTGTAAATTAAAGAGCTATTTTTAGTCATTGACCCGTTATCAATTTATTGTTAACTAAAGTATGAGAAAAATAGATTTTTTAAGTTCAGGATTAATAATTTCTTTATTCCTTTTTGGTTGTTCTCCTTCAAATAAAGTGAAGGAATTTATGCTTAATGATTATCAGTTTAATGCAGCAAAAGATAATGCAAATGACATAATAAGATTGACAATGAATAAAGATAATACATATGAATTTTGCTATAAAAAGAAAACATCTATTAATAATAATAATAATAATAATTTTGATATTAAAATAAATGATAAATGGAAACTTATTTGTGCTTTTACTTACAAATGGACGTATAACAATACTTCTTATAAAGACTTAAAAATGACAGTTAAATCTGATGTTGGGATTTTTAAATTAAATAGTTGCTACAATAATAATGGGTTACAGAATTACCTTGCACTAGATGATAATTCTTATTACTTATGGGCAACTGGAGGAGAAGTAAATAAAGAATATTTATTTAGTTTAAGAAAAGATGGTTATAATGGACAATATAAAGAAGGAGCTATAGAGTTTCGTGGTACTAGATTATATCCACGTGGTTATGCTATGGCTGAATGGGGAAATTAAATTTCTACATATAGAATATTTTCATCACCTTTTAATACTTGTTAAAATAAGTTTGCATTTAAAGACGAAAGATTAAATGATCTAATGCTAGAATGGTCAAAAGATGAAGATTTCTGGGTAAGAAGAATAGCAATAGACCATCAATTATGTATAAAAAAGAAAACTAATACAAAATTATTAGAAGCAATATTAGTTAATAATTTTGGTAGTAATTAAATTTTTATAAATAAGGCAATCGGTTGGAGCTTACGAGATTATTCGAAAGCAAATTCTGAATTGGTTAAAGAGTTTGTTGAAAAATACAAAGAAAAATAGACAAATAATGTTGGACTGATGAATGGGTTAGTCATTGATGAATGAAGCGCACGTACTTCATTCATCAGCCACTCTAAAGCTATCTTGAATTGTAAAGCCTTATAGATATCACATGTAGTAATAGCAATGCAAAGGCCTATATGATAAAATACATGTTTAGTAAAATTATGATTAATTTTTTAAACGATTTCGAGCAAGAGCAACCTGCCTGCCAGCCTTGGAGTCTTGTTCCGATATTATGTGTTTTAGTCGGTTTAATGACTTTGATAGCCATTGCTTTTCTAGCAAAATATATCAACAAAACACAAAACAAAAAACTATTGAATGGCATTATCCTTATATATGGATTGCTCTTCCTAGGGCTGGAAATATATCATGAAATCAATCGTTACTTCTTCTTCGGGTACTATGACTTCTCCAGCATTCCCTTCCAGTTCTGCAGCATACCCATCTAACTATGCCTGATTCTTCCCTTTATCAAAAACGAAAAGATCAGAATGCCGATATTCTATTACCTAGGCATATACTGCATGATTGCCGGCATCTTCCCGTTATTGTTCGGACAAGGACAGCTATGCAGATGGGGCAAAATCTCCGATGTGATCCGTTCCTTCCTCTGGCACGTTTTGATTCTTCAGGTCTCCATCCTATCTGTCGTCCACGCAGAAATCGGAAAAAACATCAAAAAAGATTCTAAATACTTTCTTGGCGCTGTCGCAATATTCGTCGGTCTTACCGTCATCGCTCAACTAATCAATGTAACACTGCATTACACCGGAGGCATCAACTACAAACCGACAGACGGAAAACCGTTCAAAGATGTCACGAACACTCCGTTGTTCGATCCAGATGTCGCTTCCTGTTTCTACATTTCTCCCTTCTTCGTTTCCAATATGCCTGTCTATTCTAAAATATGGCTGAAATTTGGTTGGGTCACAAACTATATCATCTATGTCATCAGTTTCTCATTCCTGGCAACAATCCTCTATTTCCTCAATAGTCTGATCAAATATTGCATGATGAAATATGCAGCATGGAGAATCAAGAACAAATAAGCCACCATATCAAACAATCAAAACTAACTATAAATTACTAAGAAGCAAAATGAGATGGTTTTCAAATTCGTCAACATGGGACGATCCAATTGATGTGACAAGGTTCTATAATAGAATCAATGGTAATTATGATTTGCTCATCTATGATAAAACGATAAATCAACATGATGCTTATGGATGGAATCATTATCATTTAGGAGAAAGGGAAGGAGACAAGGTTAAGAGGATAGAAGAAAGACCATATAAGTGGGCGCATTCGTTTTTTGGGCTCTTGCATATAAACACGGATGGTAATTACACAACATATCCTGTAAACCCGTAGAATTATTATGTTTTGCTACGATAAAAAAGAAATAAAAGAAATTGAAGAAAAATGGGATAACATGGGCCCGCCAGATGTGTGTTTCATAATGTCAAAAAATGATAAATATTATGTATTGGCTTATCTCGATGCAGCTGAATATTACCCGTTCTATTTCAAAAAGACACCAGTTGAAGATATTCTTCCCGCAGATGAAGAAGAGGAGCAATTCCTATGCGATGAATTAAAACCGAAAGTTTTACAGGTTTTAACAAATTATGCAACTATCGAATTGAGAGGCAATAAGTATAAGATTCCTAGATATGAGTATTTAAAGGAACTTAAGGCAAAGTAAATTCTTTTATCAAAGTTTAGGTATAGCTATTGTTATATAACACAGAGTGGCTTAATGGCCACCCTTTTTCTTTACCTAAATCTTGATAAATCAGCCTTTTAGAGCGATGTATATAAGTGCCATTAAGGGGTACTACAAATGAACGAATTAAGAAAGAAATTGTATGATATGTACGACAAGGCAAACACAAGAAGAAGTGGTATTGATTAACTATAATAAATATTGCTAATTATTTATCCAGACTATAAAGAAAAAAGTTATCATTAAATTTAAGACATCATAGATCCACACTTTTATATGAAAAATAAAAAGCATGAAAAATAATATAGCCATCTTTCATTTCCTTAAGCAAAATGTAATGCTTATGTAATGGAAAAGCCAATACACAATCCTAAGGATAAATAAAACAAATACTATTTCTTTCTTTTTAAACCACCGACTACTACAACTATTATTCCTGTAGTCAAAAGCAATAAAGGAACACCAAAAGTAATCGAATAGGCAGTGATAATCAATGGAAGATTAACTTCTTTTTTATCATCTTTGTTATCATCATTGCTCTGATTATTATTATTATTATTGTTATTGTTACTGTTATCATCTTTTAATTTATCGATACTTTCTTCTTCTAATACTTTATGACATATAGTGCATTCTTTATGCTTTGATCCAAATTCAGTATTGGTAGGATTTTTATCGATAATCCAATCGCTAGGTGTATGACCTGTTTTAGGTAGAATCTTTTGTTCTTCTATCACTTCTCCACAAACTGAACAAATCTTACCATCACTAAATCCATCTTCTTCACATGTAGGCTTTACACCTTCAATTATTTTAATGATGTGTGGCTTCTTAGCTATTGTTTCCGATGGTGTTAGAACCTTACCACAAACTGAACAAATAACTTCATCCGTGTATCCTTCCTTAGAACAAGTCGAATCGACACCAGGAATTGTCTTTGGAGTATGAACATCGCTGACTGGAATTATTAAGTCATCCAAAGTTGTTTCATTCTTATGTTCGTCATCTAGAAAATACTTATTGCATTCTTCACAGTACCAATATTCTTTCATCCCTGTGTCTTTGCATGTCGCATCAATCTTCTCATGATGAACTAATGTATGAGGAGAAGTAATAATGATTTCTTTAGTATCAGATATTGAATCTCCATATGAGGCTTTAACAATAATAGAGCTACTATTTTCATCTGACCCCACTTCCAATAAACCAGTAGAACTGATTTTAGTATTACTACTAGTATTTCCTTGAATAGACCAATCTATTGTCTCCAATCCCGTTAAGTTGTGTCCATCTAATGTTGCTTTAAACTGATAAGATTCGCCGTTTTGCATTGAATCTTTATAAGTAGAAATAGAGACATCAGTTACAATAGGTTCTGTAGATTCATCTATTCCATCGATTTCAAAAACTAATGAATCATCAGTTATGCTATTTACTTTTACCTTTATCTTATTATTTAAATAAGTTACACCATCTTCTGGAGTTAAAGCGGCATTGCTTCTTGTCGTATCTGTTTCTTCACCCAGAACTAACATTTCCCAATTATTTCCACTAGTGTTGAGATTGCTGGGATATTTTTTATCATTACGAGCTAAGAAGCACACTAATCCACTCTTTATATTCAATCCGGCATAATTAGTGCCATCCTTTTTAACTAGAGGTTTGTTTTGGCAGTCAAATCTATTACCAAAATTTTGGAAATTTCTATATTCTAAATAAGCACTGTAATTATTACCTAAATCGATTTTATAGCAGATAGTATCGTTATTTGAATATGTATCACTAACATAATGAATAGTATATTCACCATTCTTGTACATTGTTTTAATTTCATCTTTTTCAGTCCAGCCTAAGCTTTCTCTTTCTTTAGATGAAATATATTGAGGAACAGGAGAAATATGCTTCGCCATCGCAGACATAAAATAGACTTTGGAAGACATATCTTTACTCCTATATAAATCCTTCAATCCAAATACATGGCCTGTCTCATGAGTTGCTACAGAAGTAAAAGCAATCTTATATCCGTTCTTATCTGTATATAAACCATCATCAGTAAAGGAAACAGTCATTTGGACATAATTACCGCTAGTTTTATCCAATCCATTAACTCTATATTTTACAGCATTATAATAATCTTTATAATTCCAAAGCAAACTATTATAGGAAGCACTTAAATCACTGGATGCCGGCCCATAGATAATAGTCAAACAATCTATTTCACCATTTCCATCCTTATCCAAAATAGAAGTATCATAAATAGGATTACCATCTACATCATATATACGGTTGGTCTTATTTAGTACTTGATTGATCGTAGTGCTCCAATCAGTTAATAAATCATATGATCTAGATCCTTTTTGATTAGGTTCATACCCATTAGGATTTGTAGATGTCTTCTCAGAATAATATGAACGAGTGTTGCTCAATTCTAATGATCCACCATCATCGAAAAGATAAACAGTATTCATCCTTAGATGATCATTAGATACACATCTAAAATATTCACCAACTGAATAATATGATTTGTTATACATATTATCGACTATATTTTTTGTATTAACATCATCATAAGTCTTGTCGATAAACTCCTCTTCACCATTAAAACGAGCAAAAACAACAAGATTAGTAAAATTGCTATCATCTACTAAATCAGTATTACTACTCTCATTTAGTTGAGTAGGTGTACTATTAAATACAAACAAAGGTTTTACTGATAATAGCGAGATTAAAGCAAATAATAAAGCATTCATAGATATCAGAAACTATTTAAATAATCCAAACGAAGCTATTCTACATATTTAATAAAATAAATCAACTTTAAGTATTATAAAGGTGATAAATCTTTAAAAGTACGCATCCATCAAATAGCCTAATTAATGGAAGTAGGGTGACAACATATATGAATCTATAGAATCAAAAACATTTTATTTCTAATTTAAATTATTATGGCTAAAAAAAGAATGTTGTTTAAAATAACAATATTTCAATCATTGATATAAGAGACCCCACCCATACCAAGGATAATAAGAATATTAATGATAAAATTTTATAATTCAGTTATTAGATGATTGTAAAGATACTCCAGAAGAAATAAAAAAAGTTCTAAGATGGGTTCATTTACTTTTTAAAACTAAGCAATAGCAACATATAAAAAAAGAGGTAAATCACCAATGTCACTAACTTAAGGCGACATTGATATTATCTGGC